>Ga0007800_10000050_pt1 | contig 50884 bp, 28 predicted proteins | sample CryBogmetaGMA14M_FD_60366 | JGI IMG/M metagenome (GOLD analysis project Ga0007800, IMG submission 60366) | Freshwater microbial communities from Crystal Bog, Wisconsin, USA - MA14M | ecosystem: Environmental > Aquatic > Freshwater > Lake | place: Crystal Bog, Wisconsin, USA | collected 2009-07-06 | reverse complement strand
TAACTTCAGTATCTTCAATGAAGTAAAAGCTATTAAATAAGATTCACTTTTCCGGGGAGAATTACCGCGGGATTAACGCTATTTCTGAATATTCACCAGGCTCTTGAACAGGGCCTTGTCAGCATTGATCTTGTCGGCATTGCCGTAAACGCAGTATTCACTCTTGTCGAGCACGTCCTGTATCATTTTGGCAAATCCCTTGATATCCGCAGCCCTGGTATTGATCACGGCCGTGCGGTCATCCTGGATCGCTTTCTCAGTCCTCTTGTTGAAGTAATAACTGAAAGCCTGGTCGCCTTTCTGTGAAGCGGTCAGCGGCCTGTCAATCGAGGATACCGTACCGAGAATGTAGCGGGTCATGGCCTTGTCGTCAGCTTCAAAGGTCTTCAGGTATTCGGGGATCCCTTTGTAGTTATCGAGGGTCTGCTTCAGGTTCGGATCGCGGTATGAGTTGAAAGTGACACTGCCGAGAGGAGAAATCGTACTCCATCCGCCGTAGGCGCCACCCATAACACGAACACGGGTCTGAAGATAATCCGTTGACAGGATCTGGCTCAGCACCCTCATCTTCCCGTCCCACTTATAACCGAGTTGTTTGAAGTCATATCCTGCTATAACATACTGAACTTTGGAAGGCGTGAGGAAACCTTCGTTCTTTGGCTGTGTAACAAAGACCCATGAAGAGCTTGCATTGATTCCGGCTGGAAGTGCCTTCACAAGCTTTTCCAGGGACGGTGTGAATTTGGCAAAAGCTTCTTTATTGGTAGTCACCCCGCTGATCAGGTTATTGCTTGTAAATAACAAACCTGCAACTTTTTTCAGATTGGCAATGATCTCTCCTGACTTGGCATCATAATTCTTCATCAGGTCGGCAACAAACCAGTAATAATCGAGCCCGCCGGTCAGTTCATTGAACACCCCGGTCTTGCTGAAATAGGATGGGAAACGCCCGCTGGCCACACCATAGCCATTCTCTTTTGTGTTAGCTTCGAGTTGTGATAAATGCCTGGTGAGAACGTTCTTTAATCTTTCAACATCGTCATACTTTGTTTTCAGAAGTATCTCTGAAGTAAGGTCGCACATTTTATCCAGCTTATCAGTCATGGCCTTGGAGGTAACCGTGAGTTTAGGGATCAGGATGTTATCATCCAGGTTTTCCTGGAAGGTGCGCAGGTTGGTATAGAACCCTCCGGTACTGATGTTCAGTGCTTTATTCAGGTCGCCGAAACTGTAATTCTCAGTGTTCATCAGCGAAAGCACATTCGACAGCAGGGAGGCATAAGGGATCATGTCCTGTGGAAGCGTTTTCAGGTCAAAATACAGGTTCATATACACCACCCCGTTGGTGAATTCATTATGATAGAGCAGCGGGCTGCCTGCCACCTTGCTTTCTTCAACACCGTAATAAGTGGCTTTGGGGTTGATGTCTTTGATCTCAAGCAGGGGAATGGTAGCTAATGCTTCAGGACTGTCTTCCGATTTCTGGTATTCAAGCAGAGCCTTGGTGTCTTTCACCAGGGTTTCGGTCTGCGCCGGGTTCAGGCTTGCCTTGTAAGCTTTCAGGTCGGAAATAACTTTGGCGTTCTTTTCATCATCGGCTCCGACCTTTGGCGCCAGGGTGTATGAAAGAGTGTGAGGGTTGTCAAGGAAGCTGGTCTTGATGATATTCTCGAGATATTTGGTGGTAAGGGCCTTCTTGACTTCAGCAAGGGGTTTCTCATATTCCAGCCCGGTGAAAGGATCATCGGCGAAGAAGCTGGTGGGCAGCGAACGGAACACGCAGTACATTCCTTTCTGTGCATCGTTGCCTTCGCGGAGCTGGAATTCCATTCTGTTGATCACGCCTTCGACCACCTTTTTGTCAAGGCCTTTGTCAACGGCGTCCTGCATGCATTTCTTTACGATTTCGAGGAATTTATCCTTGTCGCCGGGGTTTGCATTCTGTACTATGATCTGCACCACATTTTGTTTGTAGTTGGATGAGGACGCACTGACATCCTGTCCGATCCCCGCTTCCTGCAAGGCCAGGCGGATTGGAGCTGATTCCTGGTTTACGAGAACTTCGGTCAACACATCAAGTGCCATGGTGAGGGCCTGGTCGGTGTTATGACCGGTCACGTAATTCAGTGAGAGATAGGTCTGGTTCTTTTCATCGTCACCGGGCATGATGGGATAAAAACCGGTAAGGTCCATCATTTTGGCAAAAGGCTTCTGGTCCTCGATCACAGCCTTGTGGTTGGCTTTATTATAGTTCGACAGATATTCCTTGTCGATAAAAGCAAGTTCCTTGTCCAGGGGCGCATCGCCGTAAAGGAAAATATAGGAATTCTCGGGATGGTAGAATTTCTTATGGAAGTTCAGGAACATCTCGTAAGTGAGTTGCGGGATCGAAAAGGGATATCCGCCAGACTCTTTGCCATAGGCATTGTCGGGGAAGAGGCTCTTGAATACCTGGTAACTCAGTTCTTCCTTCGGATCTGAAAAGGCGCCTTTCATTTCATTATAAACAACGCCTTTGTAAGATAGCGTGCTGTCCTTGTTGAGGAGCTCGTAATGCCAGCCTTCCTGCTTAAAGATCCTGGGATCGGTATAGATCAGCGGATTGAACACGGCATCCAGGTAAACGTGCATGAGGTTGAAGTAATCCTTGTCGTTCATGCTGGCTACGGGATAAGCCGTAAAGTCCTTGGAAGTGAAGGCATTCATGAAGGTGTGCAGCGAGCCTTTGATGAGAACGTCAAATGGGCTTTTCACGGGGTAATTCGTGCTCCCGTTCAGCACGGTATGTTCAATGATGTGCGGAGCCCCGAAATCATTGTCGGGAAAGGTCTTGAAAGCGATGGTGAAGGTTTTGTTGGCATCGTCGGTGGCAAACTTCACGATCTTTGCCCCGCTCTTTATATGTTCCAGGAAGAACACATCAGCATTCAGCTCTTTAACAAATCTTTTTTCGATCAGTTTGTAGCCTGGATAGGTGTCTACTTTGGTTGCACTCATAAGTAATGTCATTAATAAACAAATTGAGAAAAGGTTAGCCGTTGTCATAAGGAACCTTTTCAGAGTCAGTTTTTTGAACAGCATAACGGAATGTTTTACGGATTTTGTGCAAGAATACGATTTTTTCATGAATAAATCTTAGTTTGACGTGCTGAAGACGAAGCTTGATTTACAATTTACGATTGGACGAGTTACGATTCACGAATGAATTTATCGAATTCCGATTTACGATTTTATTATTTTATTCGTCGATCATCAATCTTAAACTTCAATCGTAACTCCAAAATCGTCCAATCGTAACTTTAAGTAAGATCGTCCAATCGTAATGTCAGTTTCTTTCGTAACTTCGTGTAAAATTTAGCTGCATGGAAGAATCCCGCCCGGATTTCAGCAAAATGAACCCTGCCGAAAGGCTTATGCCACAGGAAGAAATGCTGGAAGTGGCCAGCCGGAAAAGCGAACTTACCATTGGTGTGCCCAAGGAAGTTTCGGCGATGGAGAACAGGGTGTCCCTGATCCCCGACGGAGTTGAACTCCTGGTGCGCAATGGCCATCATGTGATGGTTGAAGCAGGAGCCGGGATAACAGCACATTTCCCCGATCATGAATTCAGCGAGGCAGGAGCCCGTATTTTATCCACACCCAATGAGGTTTATAAAGCAGACATTATTTTAAAGGTCGGGCCGGTCACAAGAGAAGAGATAGAACTGTTGCATCCGAAACAGACCCTTATCTCCACGCTCCAGATCGCAATGCAATGCGAAGAATATTTCAGGGGGCTGAGCCAGAAAAAAGTAACAGCCCTGGCCTTCGAACTGATCCGTGACAAGTCGAACCAGATGGCAGTGATCCGTACCATGAGCGAGATCGCGGGGAATACCGCAATTTTTATTGCAGCGGAATATCTTTCCGACCCTGAGATGGGTCGGGGTAAGATGTTCGGCGGGTTTACCGGGATTGCTCCATCCGAAGTGGTCATCATAGGAGCAGGAACGGTTGGTGAGTTCGCCGCCCGTTCAGCCATCGGCCTTGGCGCTTTGGTAAAGGTATTTGACAACTCGGTTTACCGCCTCCGCAGGATACAGGATAATCTCGGCCGCCGTGTCTATACCTCCCTTCTCCATCCGAAAGCAATTCTTGATGCAATGCAGACTGCGGATGTCGTGATAGGAGCCGTTCATTCACCCGAGGGCAAGACTCCCTGCCTGATTTCGGAAGAAATGGTAAGGCAGATGAAAGACGGTTCTGTCATTATCGATGTAAGCATTGACCAGGGCGGATGCTTTGAAACATCCAGGCCCACCACCCTTAAGAACCCGGTTTATAAAGTGCATGGCGTAACCCATTACTGCGTTCCGAACATTCCTTCAAAAGTCCCGCATTCCGCCTCCCAGGCTTTAAACAACATCATGGTGCCCCTCATTCTTGATATGGGCACCGCAGGCGGGGTCGACAACCTTCTCAAACGTGATTACGGGGTACGCCAGGGAGTTTACATCTATAACGGACTTCTCACCAGCCTTCCCATCAGCCGCAGGTTCAACCTGCCTTTCCAGGACCTGGATCTGTTAATGGCCGCATTTCATTAAAAAACTCGTCAGCTATGATCCTTTCAGGCAGGGTGGTCACAATCTCAAGAACCCGCATTCACCTCGGGCTGAATGCGCTTAAGGACCTGCAGAAACTGCTTGCATCTCATGATTACAGAGCAAGCCGTGTGATCATCCTCACCGATACCAACACCGCTAAACACTGTCTCCCAAAGCTTGTAAGCATTTGTCCTGAGCTTGATTCCGCTTCAATGTTTGAGATTGATCCCGGGGAAGCATCAAAATCACTGACTGTTGCAGAAAAAATATGGAGTGAACTCCTCCTGGCCCATGCCGACCGGCATTCGGTGCTGCTAAACCTCGGAGGAGGTGTTGTTTCGGATCTCGGTGGATTTGTTGCTGCCGGGTATAAACGGGGGATCAGGTATATTAATGTCCCTACAAGCCTGATGGGGATGGCCGACGCCTCAATAGGAGGTAAGACCGGGGTGAACCTCGGACAGTTGAAAAACCAGGCAGGCTTTTTCTATTTGCCTTCTGCTGTATTCATTGATACTGCTTTTCTTAAAACCTTGCCTGAAGCGCATCTGCGTTCCGGCTTTGCAGAGATCGTGAAGTCGGCTCTGATCGGCGACCCGGTGCTGTGGAGAAGGATACTGAAACCCGGAGCGGAAGCTATCCTGGCCACGGATACATCCGAAAAACTATGGCAGGACCTGGTCTTTAAAACAGTAACCTTCAAAAACAGGATTGCCTGCCAGGATTTCACAGAAAAAAAGTTAAGAAAGATCCTGAATTTTGGCCATACCATAGGCCATGCCTTGGAATCACTGACCCTGGGGCTCGAAAACAGGGCCCTGCTGCACGGAGACGCTGTTGCTCTCGGGATGATAGCCGAAACCAGGCTATCTCAGAAGAAAACCGGTCTCAGTGAAACCGAAGCGGAGGTAATAACATCCTTCCTGCTGAGTGCCTGGGCAGCCCAGGTATTGATGCTGAAAGATATGATAGTGAGAGGGGACATTAGCATTGAAAGGATCAGCAATATGCTGTTTAACGATAAAAAGAATAAGGGAAGCAGGATTCACTTTACGCTGCTTAAAGAAATCGGGAAACCGGCTGTCAATATACAGTCCCGGCCTGATGAAATTGCTGTTTCCCTCGAGAGGCTTTTTGAATCAAGCTGAGGATGTTTTTGCAAGGATATGAAGACGATAAGGATCGTTAAACCCGACAGGATACTCCAGGGAAGCATAAACCTCCCTGCCTCCAAAAGTATCAGCAACCGACTCCTGATCATGCAGGCCCTTTGCGGGAATGAATTCCCTTTGGTTAACCTGTCAAAAGCATCCGACACGGTTTTACTTCAGAAACTTCTGAACAGGATTAAAGCAACAGCTGGGAGTAGGGATGCTGTTGAACTTGATTGCTCGGACGCAGGGGCCGACCTGAGGTTCCTTACGGCTCTCCTTTCTGTTACCCCCGGCCGCTGGGTGCTGACCGGCAGTGACCGTATGAAACAAAGGCCTGTTGGAGATCTTGTTGAAAGCCTGAAACAGCTTGGAGCAGCCATTGAATATCTCGGAAATGTGGGATTTCCTCCCTTACTCATCAAGGGTCGCAACCTGCAATCAGCAGAACTGAATGTCAATGCGGGGATCAGCAGCCAGTTCATCTCGTCCCTGCTGATGACAGCTCCCCTCTTTCCCGAAGGACTTACCCTCAACCTTAAAGGGGAGATGGTCTCGGAACCTTATATTGATATGACCGTAAGGCTTATTAATGAATGCGGAGTAAAAGCGCAGAAATGGAAACATAAGATAAGGGTTGAACACGGGGTTTATTCATGCGCGGGGTTTACCATTGAACCAGACTGGTCTGCAGCATCATTCTGGTACCAGGTTGCGGCCCTCTCGGAAAAAACTGATTTTTTTCTACCCGGGCTCCGGGAAAAAAGCCTGCAGGGGGATTCCCTGCTTGTTTCTGCCTTCAGTGTGTTCGGTGTGAATTCGGAATTTGTTGCTCAAGATGAGGAAGAGGCGAATTGCGAAGCAATCATGAGCACACAAAAGAAATCAACAATTGGTGCGAATAAAAGCGAAAAGCGAAAAGCGAAAGTCGAAAAGCGAAAAGCGAAAATTAGTGAAACAGGGTCAATTATTTCGCCATTTACTTTACATCTGTCGAAACAACCCACTCATCTCGAGGGCTTCTACTACGATTTCACTCATCATCCCGATCTTGCCCTCCCTACCATCGCCTGCTGTGCAGCCCTGGGAATAAGGAGTCGCTTTGAAGGGTTAAAGAGCCTGCTTATCAAGGAATCCGACAGGGTTCGGGCACTTACCACCGAACTGAAGAAACTTGGCTGTAAAATAAACCTGATCCCTGGCGAATTCCCTGTGATCGAGATCCAGCCTTCCAAACTCATCTCTAAACCGGATGTTATCATTGACACCTACAGGGACCACCGGATGGCTATGACTTTTGCCATGCTGGCCATGAAGACCGGGAGCATAACGATCAACGACCCGGATGTTGTAAACAAATCATACCCGGGCTTCTGGAATGACCTCGAATCAGCAGGATTCCAGCTCAGGTAGCCAGCCAACGCCCGTGACGATCGTCACGTCCATAACGATCGTCACGATAATTACGACCCATACTCCCATCACGATTTATTCACACGATAACCAGATGTAACCAGAAATGTTTATTTTTGACCTCTGAATTGTTCCATGTTAGTCGACATTTTTATTCCCTGCTTCATTGACCAGGTTTACCCCGAAACGGGGATGAACATGGTAAAGATTCTCGAAAAACTCGGGGTGGATGTGTTCTACAACTCTAACCAGACCTGTTGCGGGCAGATGACATTCAACAGCGGGGCCTGGGACGAAACCAAGAAACTCGGGGAGAAATTCATGAAGGATTTTCCCAACGACAGGACCATTGTCGGCGCTTCGGCTTCATGTATAGGTTTCATCCGGAATTATTATCCCTGGCTTTTCCATAATACGGGCCTGCATTATGAATACAAGCAGGTGAAGAAAAACATTTACGAGATCACCGATTTTCTTGTTAATGTTATGAATGTGGAAGATATGGGGGCGACTTTCAACCATGTGGTCACTTATCATGATTCCTGCGCGGCCCTGCGTGAGTATGGTCTTAAAGACGAGCCTCGCAAGCTGCTGGCAAATGTGAAAGGTCTTGAACTACGTGAGATGAAAGAAAATGATGTTTGCTGTGGCTTCGGAGGCACTTTTTCGGCCAAATTCGAACCTATCTCGACTGCCATGGCCGAACAGAAGATAAACAACGCTCTTGAAACAGGAGCGGAATATATCGTTTCTACAGATTCCTCCTGCATGTTGCACCAGCAGGCCTATATCGACAAACACAACCTCCCGATCAGGACCATTCATATCGTTGACGTGCTTGCTTCGGGCTGGTGACATGGTTTCTTTATGATTTAAACACAGCATGTTGTTTTCATGGTACTAGAGCATTATACTACGATAATTTCGTCGGAATTGGGCTTTGACAAAGCCTTTGTATTCAATACGCTGACCTTGCTCGAAAGCGGGGCCACCATACCTTTCATAGCCCGTTACCGCAAGGAAATGACAGGCAGTATGGATGAAGTGATGATAGGGAAGGTCAGGGACAGGCTCATCCAGCTGAAAGACCTTGATGCCCGCCGCGAAGCTATCATGAAAAGCCTGAAAGAACAGGAAAAACTGACTCCCGGGCTGGAGGAAGCTGTGAGAAAAGCCGCGACCATGGCAGAACTCGAGGATATCTACCTGCCTTACAAACAAAAGCGCAAGACCAGGGCCAGCATAGCAAGGGAAAAAGGACTTGAGCCACTGGCGAAGATCATCATTTCCCAGAAATACACTGATCCTGAGATCCGGGCCGAAAAGTTCCTTGACGAGGAAAAAGGCGTGAAATCAGTGGAGGATGCCATCCGGGGTGCTGAAGATATCATAGCCGAATGGGTGAATGAGCACACCTATGGCCGCAAGAGGATACGCCAGTTGTTTGAAAAGGAAGCAGTGATCATTTCCAAAGTCGTTAAGGGAAAAGAAGCCGATGGCGTCAATTACCAGATATATTACGATTATAAGGAACTGCTTTCAAAGGCGCCTTCTCACAGGGTGCTCGCCATGCTTCGCGGAGAAAATGAAGGCTTCCTCAGGGTTTCGGTGGACGTGCCGGATGATAAAGCTGAGGAGATACTCGACAGGATCTTTATTAAAACTGAGAATGCTTCGGCAGTGCTTGTAAGGGAAGCCATAAAAGACAGCTGTAAGCGCTTGCTTCTGCCATCGATGGAGACCGAAGCCAGGGGCTGGGCAAAGGATAAATCAGACACGGAAGCTATCAGGGTGTTTACCGAAAATCTTCGCCAGTTGCTGCTGGCGCCTCCGTTGGGGCAGAAAAATGTATTAGCGCTGGACCCTGGTTTCAGGTCAGGGTGTAAGCTGGTATGCCTGGGCCGGCAGGGAGAACTGCTTCACAATGAAACTATTTATCCACACCCACCCCAGAACGAAGTCAAGGAGTCCATCCACAAAATAAGAAGTCTTGTAAACGCCTATAAAATAGAAGCAATTGCCATAGGGAATGGGACTGCAGGCCGGGAAACCGAACGCCTGATCAGGGCCATCCCTTTTGATAAGGATATCATTGCCCTGGTGGTGAATGAGAGCGGCGCATCGGTGTATTCGGCCTCGGCCATAGCCCGCAAGGAATTTCCCGACTATGATATTACTGTCAGGGGGGCTGTTTCTATCGGGCGCCGGCTGATGGACCCGCTTGCCGAACTGGTCAAGATAGACCCGAAATCGATAGGGGTAGGGCAGTACCAGCATGATGTGGACCAGGCTGCCCTTCAGAAGAGCCTTGAAGATACCGTGGTGAGCTGTGTGAATATGGTGGGGGTTGAGGTGAATACGGCAAGCGAGGAACTGCTGACCTACGTTTCAGGAGTAGGTGAAGGGCTGGCAAAAAATATTATCAAATACAGGAATGAGAAAGGCCCGTTCAAATCAAGGTCTGATTTCAGGAAAGTGACACGATTTGGCGAAAAGGCATTTGAACAGGCTGCAGGTTTCCTCAGGATCAGGGATGCTGAAAATCCACTTGATTCCAGCGCCGTACATCCCGAAAGCTACCATGTGGTTGATAAGATGGCGAAAAGGCTGAGCTGTTCAGTCAAGGATCTGATGCAGGATGCAGGATGCAGATCAAGGATAAAGCTGGAGGAATTTGTTGACGGCAAGATAGGCTTGCCCACACTTACCGATATTCATCTGGAACTGGCCAAACCCGGACGCGACCCCAGGCAGAAGTTCGAATTGTTCGAGTTTTCAAAGGAAGTCCATACCGTCAATGACCTCAGGACCGGGATGAAACTGCCCGGTATAGTTACAAATATTACCAACTTCGGGGCGTTTGTCGACATAGGCGTCCACCAGGACGGACTGGTTCACGTGAGCCAGATGGCAGACCGCTTTGTGAAAGATCCCAATGAGGTTGTCAAGCTCAACCAGAAGGTCATGGTCGAAGTGGTGGATGTGGATATTCCAAGGAAACGTATCCAGCTCTCGATGAAGTCAGAAAATAAATCGAAAACCTGAGCGTTTTAATTTCTTTACCTTTGCTTACTGAAATACGACCAAGTACCTGAGATGAAAAAAATCTTCCTTCTTCCACTGCTGCTCATGATGCTGTTTTTTGTCAAACCAGCCTCTGCCCAGAGGTTCCTCGGAGGTATTTCGGTCGGGGCCAATTTCTGCCAGGTTGACGGGGACCAATTTTACGGCTTCAGGAAAGTCGGAATAAATTTCGGCCCCATGGCCATCCTGCCTTTTGGAAAACAAAAACAATGGTCGGTGAGCATGGAACTCCTGTACTCCCAGAAAGGCAGTTATCATGCCGGAAGTACCGATTCAACCTATTACCGCCTCAACCTCGATTACATCGACATACCGGTAATGGTGCATTTTACCGATAAGGAGATCATCTCGGCTGGTGCCGGCGTTTGCTACGGACAGCTGATCGGGAAAAAGGAATCCACCTTATATGTTGTAACTCCTAATTCGGACTTTTTACCCTATGACCTGTCACTCCTCGGTGAGGTCTCACTAAGGCTGTGGAACAGGTTATGGATCAATGTAAGGTACCAATACTCTATGGTAAACCTCCGCACTGTGACATTTAAAGATCCCTACAATCCATCTGATACCTGGGAAAGAAAGCAATACAACAACCTTCTAAGTATGCGTCTGACCTACATCTTCAACCAGCCGCTCCGGAACAAACCGAGAAAACCCAAAGGGGACGAAGAATAAGAATGTACAATGTACCAGGTACAATGTACAAATGATGACCTTACTGGTACATTGTACTTCGTACATTGTACATCAAATGACTCTCCTTATCATCTTCAGCTTGTGCGTATACTCATGCAGATCGTTGTGAAAGATTCCCTGCTGGTCGAGGAGATCGTTTCGCACACGTCCTGAGCAATGCAGTATCTTCTGGCGGTCTATCAGTATCCCCACATGGCAGATCTTACCTTCTTCATTTTCGAAAAATGCAAGGTCGCCCGGCTCTGCTTCCTCCAGGCTGGCAACGGGTTCTCCCTGTTCGGCCTGCTGTGAGGCATCTCTTTTAAGACGGATGTTTTTAAGTTTATAAGCCATCTGTACCAGGCCAGAACAGTCAATTCCGAATAAGGAACGTCCTCCCCATAAATAAGGAGCGTTAAGGAATTGCATGGCATCGTGGACAAGATCATGCTTCAGTTCCATCATATTTTCAGGGCCTCCTTCATCTTCGTCTTCAAAATCGGATATCATGGAAACCTGCCCGTCATAAACGAAAACCTGGTCTGCGATCTGCATGCTGAACTCCTCAATACCAGGCAAGGAACTGCCGAAAAGGATAGGAAACTGGACCTTGGCTTCTTCATTGGTGACAAGTTGGACCAGGTCGAGGGAACAGCGGGTGCCTGCCTGGCACAGCCGTTCGAATTCCTCAGCATCAATGGCGAAGTGATTTTTCGCGCTGATCCACCCTTCATAGTCATCGTATTCGAGTTTTACCCTGATCCATTCGGGATCTGCTTGTAAAACAGAATATAATTCACCGAACAGCAGCTGGGTGCACATTTCGGCTTTATGTGATGGCTCCGAGCGAACCGGAACAACGCTTTGAAGGCAAATGCCGTGATCCATGAATGTAGATTTAATGACAAAGGTAATGAAATAGAGAATAGCGTAAAGCGTTCGGCGTAGCCGAAATGAGCACACAAATGAATTAAGCAATTGGTGCGAATAAAAGCGAAAATAAATCGCCTGCAACTTAATTGCCGGGGTCTTCCTCCAATTTATGCTTTATCCCTTCCATGACCTTCAGGGGAGTTTCAACGATGACCATGTTATACAACCAGGATGGCACGTTCCCGCCCGGGTCCACAAATCCTTCCAGCACTGCATGCACGGTTTGTTTATCGATTGGGGTCAGCGTCCACTTCTGCCAGTAGTTCACAATCCTGACGATATCCTTATTTTCTGGTACAACCCCCTGCAACGGCTTTGCATATACTACCTTTGCCCCGGTCAGGCTGTCGATACTGATGCTGACGTCAACACAGATGTCCCTGTCACTCAAGGGCCAGGGCACATCGTATACGAAGTAGTAACCGATGTGTTTCTCCGACGCGGGCTCAAGTACCCTGAGTCCCCTGATGTTCTTGTCCCACCAGCTGAAGTTCTTCACATTGCCTATATACCTGCCGATCTCCTGCATGCTCGCATGAAATGTGGTCTCGCCCCTGAAACATTTGAAGGTGGAGTATTCGGGAACCCTTGTGAAGAGTTTGATCCCGTTCTTTTCCTTGATGTAATTCCAGGACTGTGCCTTCAGATTTATGTTGCCTGCAGTCAGAACCAATACAAGTAAGATATAATATGAAAATGATTTCATCGCCGGCTGGTTCATGTTTTCAACATCCTCAGTGAAGGAACCGGTTGAGGAGTGAATCAGGAAAAAAATAAAGATTCACAAGAAACCCTGTGATCAATGGCAGCGCTAGCAAGGCCATATTCATGGCAATATGAAATACAGGGGGAAGCTTATTCCTCCGAAGCATTTGGTTTTTGAATTTATTCCTCATGGTCAGCAACCTGTACTCAATGTTGAAGATGACTGAATAGATTGAAAAAGTCACAGTGAAAATGACAGAAATGCTCCCGGTGACAAGGAAGATAGGAAGGTCATGAAATACGAGGCCGCTGAAAAGGAAGATCAGGAAAATGGCGAAAGGCCTTTTTTTGTTACCTCCAAGGAGGGAATACATCCGGAAAAAGATATACCCTGAAAACGGATTCCACATCCTCCAAAATCCGCAGAAGCTTTTTTGAGAAAAACTTTTCCTGATGGTTTTAACCAGGGCCTGGTCAAAAGATAAAAATAAATAGTCCCGACGTTTGAGGTATTGCTCAAAACTAATCGCCGGTTTGTTTAACATTTGACGAGGTTTTAATGTTAATGCATTCCCAAATATAATACAATTTAACAAAAAAGGAAAAACCTCATGAGTTATGATTTCATCTTGCTTTTTTTGCCTTCAGTTCCTGCACTGCACATCCACCGCAACCAGATGAAGCGCATCCATCGCATTTACCCGATGGATGGGAGACAGACTTTACCAGCCTGAACACAACAGTTCCTGCTGCAGAGGCTATGATAAGAGAGACGATGATATATTGAATGATCATTTTTCAGAGTATTAAGGATCCAAGCTGGTATACCATGAACGACAGCGACCAGGCCAGGGCCGTGGTGTATACGATAAGGAACAGGGCCCACTTCCAATGGCCTGATTCACGTTTCACCGTGGCGATCACCGCTATACAAGGCATGTAGATCAGGATGAACAGAATGTATGAAAACCCGACAAGGGGAGTAAATATTTTTTTGCCTTTCAGTTTTCCGCTGTCATAGGTGACCGCTTGCAGTTTGGTGGTCAGGTCTGTTTTAGGAGAGACCTCATCCGCCGAAGGCGTCCCAAACAAAACACCCATGGTGCTGACGACAACTTCCTTGGCTGCGGCCCCGGTGATCAGGCTAACACCCATCCTCCAGTCAAAGCCAAGAGGAGCAATCACAGGTTCTATCACCTTGCCTATCTTTCCAATGTATGACTGCTGAAGACGTTCTGCCCTGCTTATGCTCGCGCCCCCCGGGAAATATTCCAGGGCCCAGATGATGATCACGGCGATGAGGATCACGCCTCCCATTTTTTTCAGGTACTGCTGGGCTTTTTCCCACATATGCCTCATGATCACTCGGAAAGTTGGCATGCGGTAGGGCGGAAGTTCCATGACAAAAGGAGCTTCCTTGTTTTTGAATAAAAATTTCTTGAAGACCAGGGAGATCAGCACCGCCAGTACTATTCCCGTCATATAGACCAGGAAGATCACGGTCCCTGCGTGTTGCGGGAAGATGGCCCCTGTGATCAACAGGTAAACCGGGAGCCTTGCGCTGCACGACATGAATGGGTTGATAAGCATGGTGAGCAGCCTGTCGTTGCGGTCTTTCAGCGTTCGGGTGACCATGATGGCCGGCACATTGCAGCCGAAGCCCATGATGAGTGGAATGAATGACTGCCCGTGCAACCCCATCTTATGCATCAGCTTGTCCATGATAAACGCAGCCCTGGCCATGTATCCGGAATCTTCCATCAGCGAGATGAAAAAGAATAATATAAGGATGTTGGGAAGGAAGACGATCACGCTGCCTACCCCGTTGATGATGCCGTCGACAAGCAGATCCCTGACTGGGCCGGATGGAAGAATGTTCGAGGCGACGCCTCCGAACAACCCAACCAGTATGTCTATCCAGTGTTTCGGGTAATCGCCCATTGAGAAGGTGGTCTGGAACATCACCCATAAAAAGAAAAGAAAAACAGGGAAACCGAAATACTTATGGGTGATGATATTGTCTATTCGGTCGCTCAGGGTTTTGCCTTTGAATGCCTGTTCGTTAAAATTCATGGTTTCACGGAGTGCTCCTGAAATAAAGCCGTAGCGTGCATCGGTGATCAGCGTGGCACTGTCTTCGTAATAATTTTCCTCGAGCCGTTTTATCTCCCTTTCTGCGATTGAAATGATGGATTTATAATGGCCTGAATGAACCAGGCTGCGCCTGATATCCTCGTCTTTTTCGAGAAGCTTGATGCTGAAATAACGTGTCGATACCCGCAAAGTCAGGGCTTCGTCCTTCCAGATGACCTCCTGAATCCTCTGAATCGAGCGCTCCAGTTCTTCACCATAATTGATATGAACATGCCTCACCACCGGGTCCCTGTCTTCGAACACTTCTATGACCCTGTCGAACAGATCCCTGATGCCTTCACCCTTAGAACTGACCGTGGGGATGACCGGGATGCCGAGAAGCGTTCCCAGGGCCTTATAATCCAGCACATGCCCTTTCTTTTCAAACTCATCGTACATGTTCAGGGCAATGACCACCCTGATATCCATATCGATAAGCTGGGTGGTGAGATAGAGGTTCCTTTCGAGATTCGACCCGTCGAGAATATTAATTACAATGTCAGGATTGTTATCGGTTATATGCGTCCTTACATAAAGTTCTTCGGGCGAATACGCGGTGAGAGAATAAGTCCCCGGCAGGTCGGTGATGTTGAAAGTATATCCGCCCTGCCTGAACTTTGCCGTCTTGCTGTCGACGGTCACTCCCCCGAAATTGCCAACCCTTTCATGTGAGCCTGATGCATGGTTGAAAAGAGTGGTCTTTCCGCAATTAGGGTTGCCGACAAGGGCAATGTCGATGGTCTTTCCGCGGTCACCGTCGAGTTCACGAAGGGTCTCTTCCTCTATGGTGCCGTTATAATGTTTTAGATCTGTCTCTGCGGATGAGGACGCGGCTTCGTTTCCTATGGGGATGATCTCGATGAGCCGGGCTTCAGTCTGCCTCAGCGAAACATTGTATCCCAGGATCTTGTATTCCACGGGATCGAGCAATGGCGCGGATTTGACAACAATCACCTCTTTCCCCCTCACGAATCCCATCTCGGTGATGCGTTTACGGAACGCGCCACGGCCGCGGACTTTCGTTATCAGACCGCGTTCGCCTTCCTTCAGGTCAAAAAGTGTTGACAATTAATTTAGATTAAATTAACACAAAGGTACGAAAATTTGCCGGATTACCCATGACTTTTATTGATGTATGATTTTTTTTGTTTCGCACCAGAGTTCTTTCAATACCTCATCGCTACGGTCTTACATCGACCCACCATCGGCTCGCTTCCTAAGCCAGCCAAGCCGTTCGCAAGCTCACTTCCCCGGCTGGCTCTCACGGAAGCTTCACCGGGTGGGGGCCCTGATGTAAGCCCTGAGGCTTCAGAGGTACAGAAAGAGTTCTGGGTTAAAAATTTTCAGGAATCAAAAGCAGGTATTCCGGCGTTTCCGGTCCTAAATTAAAGAGCAGGTCAAGAATACTGAGATTCGGGATGAAGCCGAAGCGTTCTGAAAAGGTTTGAGTGTAAGGAGGGTTGTTGAATTCAGCATGCTTTGCTGTAAGTTCGTTGCGGAGATCAAGCATCCCTTCTGGATTTCTGACATAAGTTTCGGTTAACCTGACCTGCCTGGAGATTCGCAACAACCGGAAAAGGGTTTCAAGTATTTCCCAGTTGTAATCCGCAAGAAATTCATATTCCTTATCAAAGAAAGGAATGAAATAATCCTTGTAGTAAAGGAAAAAAGGGGAATTGTTATAGGCGGCTTCGATAGCCCGCCAGTGGGTCCTTTGCCAGGGGAGGGCATACGAGATCAGGATATCCCTGGTCTTCGTATGATTCCCTTCTGGTTTACTTACAGGTATACTTAAGGTTTGTTTGCCGTTCGGACCGTATATGCAGGTATGATTGCGGCAGGTCTGTTTTGTGTATGTTTCTTCCAGGTCGATGAAAATTTCCCGGGCCTTAAACACTGCCGCGAAATAACCAATCGGTGGAAAGTACGAAGTAGAGACGATGATCGTTTCACCGGCCATACTCCTGGGGATCAGTTGGAGGACTTGTTCAGAAGAACGTCATCGATGGCCTTGATAAGAGAATCCTTGGGAAGCGCTCCGACTGACATCTGAGGCTGGCCGTCAACCGGGCAAAACAGCATGGATGGGATACTCCTGATGCCGAAAACACCGGCAAGCTCCTGCTCGGCTTCGGTATCGATCTTGTATATGTTTACCTTGCCTGCATATTCAGTGGAAAGTTCCTCCAGGATAGGTGCCACCATTTTGCAGGGGCCGCACCAATCGGCATAAAAATCTATGATACATGGGAGTTTGCCTTCAAACTTCCAGTCCTTGTTCTGTTCAAAATTGAAGACCTTTTCTGTGAAGGTCGCTTTGGTCAGGTGTTCTGTTGCCATATTGTTTTGTTTTTTATTGTTTTTTCTGCATTAATAAAGATTCATCTATCATGCTCTTCAGCCTGTCCTTCGGAAGTGCGCCAAGAGAGAAACTTGGCTTTCCTGATTTTGGAACGAACAGAAGCGCAGGAATTGAACTTATGCCCATTAATCCTGATAATTCCTTGTTCTCATCCGTATTTATTTTATAAATGCGGATCTTCCCTTTGTATTCTGCTGCCAGCTCATCCATGGTCGGCGCAAGAGCCCTGCAGGGCCTACACCAGTCGGCATAAAAATCGACGATCACGGGAATGTCCCCTTCAAAAACCCAGTTGCCGGAGCTTTTTTTGTAATCCCACACAAGTTCGCGGAAAACGTCCTGGCTAAGATGAACGACCTTCCCCTCGGCTGTAAGTGAAAGCGCTTCTTTCTTTGTTGTTGCATTGGTTCCGGCAGAAGCAGGATTCCCGCTGCATGCAGCCATGCTGAGCAGGATGAACGGAAGGAAAAATAAGCTTATTTTTTTCATTTTTATGATGTATGATGAAAGACTTTCTGCTGCAAAATTACAAATTATTTTTATTGAATCGCATAAATATCACTAAATTTTTTAATTTTGCGATCTATAAGGGATAAGATGCAGTACCGATTAATTCCGGGATTGGCTAATCCCTGTTGAATTAAACATATGTTTGAGATTAAAAAGCTGAATGTCAGTCAGTTTGAGACTCTTTTCTCTTCGGATGAGAGTTGTCTTAAATTTATTGCCGATCAGAAATGGGCCGGTGGATTCGTATGCAGGAAATGCGGACATACCAATTTTTGTCATGGTAAGACTATGTATTCCAGGAGATGTACGCGTTGCAAGTCTGAGGAATCCGTCACCGCGAATACTATATTCCATCGTTGCCATATCCCCATCACAGAAGCCTTTAAAATGGTGTACTTGGTATGCCATGACCCTGAGATATCGTCTTATGAGTTGTCGAGGCAGCTTGAGAAACGCCAGATGACATGCTGGAAACTCAAAGCCAAGCTCATGGAATGCATTGAGAAAAAGGGAGAGATAGACCTGCTGTATAAATAATGAAAAGCGAAAAGCGAAATAGCGAGATTGTAGTAAGCGAAATACATCACACAAGCCGTATTATTTGAGTGAGCATTTTGCATAAGCGGCATCAGGTGCAAGGAGCGAATTACATCCTGAATAGCCCAGGGATAAGCTGGCATGAACGACGCAGCCACCGTAGCCGCGATGCAAAGATGCGAATGAGAGCGGCGGTGTGATGTATGAGCGTAAAATGCGAGAGGTTATTCAATAACGACCTTTTTCACAACACTTCCGGTTCCGGTTGTAAGGCGCAGGAAATACATGCCGCTGAGGAGGCCCGATACATCCAGCTTCACAGCATTCCCATCATTGGAAAATACATAATTCAATACTGTCAAACCATTAAGATCGCTGATCTGAACCTGCATTTCACTCTTTTTATCAGCGGGCGTGCGAACATACAGGTAATCACTTGCCGGTACCGGGTAGATCTGCACTTCCGGAACAGTTTGAATTTCGTTGCAGCCAAGAGCTCTTGAGTATCTTGCTTCCCAGCCTGCTTCTGTTACTGACCTGTCGGAACTGAACATGATGAACATCTGCCCGCTTTTTGCTGTAACTGAAGGGGGTAAATCATATCCTGAATAAACACCTGAAAATTCACCAAGTGATTCACCGCTTACGAAGTCATAAATGGTCACAACGTCATGGTCTTTCTGGGTCCTGAAGGAAGTGAAAGAAAGAGTAATGGGACCCGGGGTTCCTGAAGGAATGATCCTCCACCTGCAGGTAGTTGAATTATGATAGTTGAAATGCAGGCTGCCGTCGCTGACACTTCCGGTTGAATCGGTGAAGGTTGAATTGTCCCTGCACCAATCCATGATCTTTCCCGAATAAGACATCAGCCAGCCCTGTCCATTGTCATTCTGGCCTGAAGTAAAGGTCACAAAGGCAGAGGTTCCGTTAACTGTGACGGAAGGAGGCAGTGCATCGCCCGAGAATTCGCCTGCCAGGGAGTCGGAGGTGCTCGTGCCTTTATAGATACGAACAATGCCGCTTCCCAAAGTGGTGTTAAACGTGTTGAAGGTAAGGGTTATGCTTTGCACCGAATCTTCGCTGCTTTCAGGTGCAACAAGCCATGAACACTGGCTGTTATTGCGATAGCCCAGAACCGGCCCGCTGCCATCATCGATAGTCCCAGCGATGGAATGCAGTACTTTCTGGGCCTGGCATGCATACGGATAAGTGTTGGCTGTTGTGTCAGGAAAAATGTTGACGATGGCTCCTTCTCCCTGGGTGAAATTATCCCCGCCGGGATTCAGGTTGTCAAGGTAATAATAGCCATTGGCGGTGCCGCTCCATCCCCAGTTAAAATGGAAATGGTTTGTTCCCTGGTAGCCATCCAGGTTGAACGCGTGGCCGCCCTGAGGACCGTAACCGTCATAATACATGGGCATTTTCTTGTCCAGGTTTGCTCGCATTATACTGTCCCATGAAGCAACCGGGAAATCGCTGCGATGAATATACCATGTACCGGAGCTGTACCTGAAATTATTGACCAGGGCGTTCCTTGCATCTTCTGAATATGCACCAGAGCCCGTGGCGCTGTACATCATATTCACCGAAATGCCTGCATGCCACAGCAGCAGTCCGACTGCGCTGTCGCTGTGAAGATCAGCGCCACTGAGTGAATTGATCATTGAGTTCCAGTCATAGCTGGTTGCCCCGTAATCTGCGCACTGCTGGGGATAACCGCTGGGCGTATAACAATGCTGTCCTGTACCTGTAAGAGGATAACGGTAATAGTACATCAGCTGGCTCATTGCAGTGGCAACGCAGCCTGCATAAGGATGGCCGCCGGGACCTGCGGCATCCAGCGGACAGTAAATATTATAAGGGAAGCCCTGGTCCCAGGTATGGATGATAAGGGGGGCAACCCCTGTGATCATCTGAGGGTCGAGTGGCTGGTTCAGATCGTAATCAGAATACTTTTCCCAGTCGGCTGAGATCCCTGCAGATGCAGGCAGATTCATCGTCACTGCATTGTCGATCTGCTTCTGGTACTTTTCCATCCATGAAATAAACTGTGGAGGCAGGGAAGATGAGTTCATATTGTCTTCAAAGGAATATGCCAAAACAGGAGTCACTGCATCGTCGGCGGCAACAATGATCCATCCCCTGGGATTAAGGCTGATAGTGTAATAAACGATGCGGCCGTTATAGTTCGTTGGCACCATCTTTTTGATCGCTATCGAATTGTAAGCGAATCCGTCGCTCAACCTGGAATGTTCAAAGTAAAAGTTGACAGCCACTTTACGGATCACCGATTGGTCTGCCTGTTTAGAGAATCCCGCTACAACTACAAGGAGCAGGATGATAGCCAGGGTAAAGTTCTTTCTCATGAATGCTTGTTTATTGTTTTCTGATGATTAGTTTTCCAGTCTGAATGCCGTTGATGGTCTTAATGCGGATAATATACATGCCTTCGGGAAGGCCGCCAGTATTGAGTTGAATAGTATTCCCTCCGCTTGTTGCGGCATACCGCGTGACCATGAGCGCCCTGCCGTCGGGCGATGACAATGTCAGTTCAGCCGGGGCAGCACTTGCAGAGCTGAACCTCAGGTTCACAAGGCCTGATGAGGGATTCGGATATATGACGAGGCCGGTCTTCTCTATGGTTTCCTGTATGCCCGTAATCTTTTTCGGGTAATATATCTCCCAGCCTTTGCCGGTTACGCTGCTGTTGGTTGAAAAGATCAGGAATATCTTGCCGCTGGGCGATGTGACAGAATCCGGAGGACTGCCTGTGGAATAATGGCCCGACAGGGTGTCAAGGAGTTTGCCGCTGCCCAGGTCGTAAATGGCCAGGTTGTCGAAGAACGGTTCCGTGTCAAACCTCTTGAAATATATGGTAAGGGGCATGGTGTCGGTCCTGAGGAGCCTCCATTTGCAATAGGAATTATTGGAATAGTTGAAAGTATAACTGCCATTTGTAAAATCGGCTGTGTCGGCAACAATCTCTTTTATCCCGCTGCACCAGAAGGGCGAAGTGGAGGTAAACCCTGCTTTAAAGCCCTTGCCCGGAGTTCCCCCGTTTGCTTTGAATTTCACCAGTAAGGTATTCCCGCTTGAGACCAGGTTTGGAGGCAGGGTGTTCCCCGAATAGCTTCCGTATAATGGGGAGGAAATCAAAGGCCCGTCATAGACCTTAACGGAATCCGAAGGATTCGTATCAAAATAGTCAAACTTCAGAGTGATATTCGAGACCGAATCTGAAGAGGTCTGCGGACTGATAAGCCAGCTGCAGTCGGCACTCCCTGAGTATGGTTTCAAAGGCCCGCTGCCGTCGCTGAAACTGCCGTCGGTGAACTGAAGTGTTTTGTTTCCCTGGCAACCCACGGGGTAGGTGTAGTTAACCGTATCGGGGAAAATATTGATGATTAGTTCCTGTGCCAGCCTGAAATTGTTGCCCGGGGGAGAGGGATTGCTGGTGTAAAAATACCCGTTTGAAGTCCCGCTCCATCCGAAGTTGAAATGGAAATACGATGTGTCCTGGTAGCCGTCGCATACCCATGCATGTCCGTTCACATTAGGCACGCTCCATCCTGCATAATACAAAGGCATACCCCTGTCGAGATGGGCCACTATCACACTGTCCCATTTCAGGTTTGTACTGTCGCGGAACAAATATTGTGTATGTGGTGAATATTTGAAGTAGGTCCTCAAAGAATAAGCTGCTTTATGGTTGTACATGCCCGATCCGCCTGCCCCGTAAACAAGGTCGCATGAAACGCCAAGGTGGAAAAGAAGGGTGGCAATCCCGTCATTGTCTCGGGTAAGGCTGTTTGGCATATTGTCCCAGTTGTAGGTGGTGGCTCCGAAGTCTGCAGATAAGGTACCGTAAGGCGGATCGGAATAGGAATAGGATCCTGTTCCCGTGACAGGCCAGCGGTAATAATTCATGATCTGCCCCATCGCAGTGGGCACACAGCCGCCATAAGCATGGCCTCCCGGGCCCTTGCTGTCGGCCGGGCATTTGCCGTTATACAATGCGCCCTGGTCCCATAGTGAATATAAAAAGGGACCTACGGTGGATGAGGCCTGTGCTTTGTAAGCCTGCCCGTAACCTTCGTCAAGTATTGATTTCCATGCGGATGAGATCGCTTGTGTCGCCTTTACCTGGTTGTTTGCGAGGTAAAGCAGGCCCTCTTCGTATTGTTTCATCCAGGCTACGTACTGGGGAGGCAGGTTTTCACCGGTAAACCTTCCTTCAAACGAGTAAGCCAGAACAGGCCAGGCGGCATCCTGAGCCGACATTGCTATCCACCCGCAGGGTGACATGTTAAAAATAAAGTATAATGCTTTGTTATCCCTGAAAACGGCATTGGATTCAATGACTTCCGAAACCCTGTTATACTGGGGATTAAATTTCATGTAATGGGAAGAAAAAAAGTGGACTGCAGCTTTCTGTGCGGTCTCGATCTGTACAGTTCCTGCATGACTGGTCATGCCCTGGAGCAGCAGGATTATCAGGCAAAGAATAGTTTTTTTCATGGCCGGGGAACTTGAAAATATACAACTTCAAAGGTAACGAAAAATCCATATCTTTGTGTATCGTCGAAAACATAACAACGCTTTTATGGCCCTGTTGATCAAAAACATCCGTGAACTGGTACAGGTTGAAAATAAACCTAAACTCAAGGTTTCCGGGAAGGAGATGTCAAAAATCAAAACCATCAGTGATGCTTGGATTTATATTGAGGGCGACACTATCAACGACTTTGGGAAAATGAAAGACATTCCCGATTTCAGCAAGTCCTGGGGAATGAAGATGAAAGTGGTGGATGCCGCGGACCGCATGGTTTTTCCTTCATTCTGTGATTCGCATACCCACCTGGTATATGCAGGCAGCAGGGAGATAGAATATATAGATAAGATCAAAGGGCTTTCGTATGAAGAAATTGCAGAAAGGGGAGGAGGGATACTGAATTCGGCACGCAGGCTGCATGAAGCCACGGAAGATGAACTTATTGAGCAGGCCTTGCCAAGGCTGCAGGAGATCATGATGCAGGGAACCGGGGCTGTGGAGATCAAAAGCGGATACGGGCTTACGGTAGAAGATGAATTGAAAATGCTGAGAGTGATCAGTCGCCTGAAGTTCATGACCCCGCTTAAAATTGTTCCAACTTTTCTTGGCGCCCATGCTGTACCCCTTGAATTTAAGGGCAGGCAGAGGGAATTCGTCGATATGGTGATCAATGAAATGATTCCCCAGGTTGCTGCTGAGGAGCTGGCCGATTATATCGATGTGTTCTGCGAAAGAGGTTTTTTCACCGTAGAGGATACCGAGCGCATCCTTACTGCCGGGATGAAATACGGTATGCGTGCGAAGATCCATGCCAATGAGATGTACCATTCGGGCGGAGTACAGGTTGGAGTGAAATACAATGCTCTTTCGGTAGACCACCTTGAATATACAGGAGGTGCTGAAATAGAATGCCTGCTTGGTTCCGAAACCATGCCAACCATCCTCCCTGGTGCCGCTTTCTTCCTTGGGTTGGAATATGCCCCGGCGCGTAAAATGATTGATGCAGGCCTCCCTGTTGCCCTGGCCAGCGATTTCAATCCGGGTTCATCTCCTTCAGGAAACATGCAGTTCATCCTTGCCATGGCCTGCATCAAATACCGTATGCTTCCCCAGGAGGCCATCAATGCGGTGACGATCAATTCGGCTTATGCCATGGGACTCAGCGAGGAATACGGCAGCATTGCCGTTGGCAAGAAAGCCAATCTTTTCATCACCAAACCCATCCCAACCTATGAGTTCATGCCTTACGCTTATGGAAGCAATAAGGTGGAAACCGTTATTTTAAATGGTGAAATTGTAAAATAGCGAAAAGCGAAAAGGAATAGCTTGCAACTTTATATCCCTGCTACTGTGGCAGCGTCTTACGCTCATACATCACACCGCCGCTGACGTTACTGCGTCGCTCATACATGCAAAGTCCATAGGCCAAAATAAGATTTAATGCGCTCCTTGTACCTAAGGCGGCTCGTGCGATGTATTTCGCTTACCTCAATTTCGCTATTTCGCCATTTCGCTTTTCGCTATTTGATAGTGGTCAGCGCCTTATCCGTCGCATCCAGTATCGGCTTGATGGAGATCTCGCTGCCGACGGCATTCTTCATCCATAACTGCGGGATCATACGGCCGGCTGAGTAAATACGCTGGATCTCATCTGCGAAATTCTTCCCTTTCAGGTACTGGTCGATCTGGAAATCGATAAGGTGGCCTACCGGGTAATTCGGCAGGTATAGCGGGTTGTCGATCATATGCGAATAGATCGCCAGCAAAGGACAATCCTTTACACCCAGCACCTCAGCATAATATTTATTCCATACATCTTTTGCAGTACTGATGACCTTTTCTTTCAGCTGAGCTTTGGTGGCGTCAGGGTTTTCGTACAGCCATTTCCACACGGCCATATCGAGCAGTGAAACCCCCATGATCTCGTAGCTCATCCAGAACTGGTCCAGGGCAGCCATATCCTCCTTGTTCGGATCATTATCCTTTTTCCCAAGCAGGAAAAGGTCGCGCTTCTGGAAAATGAAAGCAAGCGCCTCGGTGAAAGCAGTATTCGGCACTCCCATCATCATATAATTGTCGACCATGTAAAGCGAAATAGTCTGCTCCACGTTATGTCCCATTTCATGGACGGCGATGTTGTACCCTTTGTAATCCATGCCGGTTTTGGCAATCCTGGTACGGAGATGGGCTTTGTCGCCTTTCATCTGTGCCCCCCAGGCATGTCCGCTTCCTCTCGCCGGGTCAACAGTGATATGTGATGCGATCTCTTTTGCTATATCAGGTTTGAAACCTAATTTGATAAGCATATTGGGAATGTCAGCCTCGTAAGCTTTGGGATCAGGGTATTTTGTTCTGGTGATTCTGTCAAGCTCATCCTGGTTCATGCTGCTTCTGGCTTTGAATCCGTCGTACCAGATGTCGAATGGCAACAGCGGCCGGCCAAGTCTTTTACTAATAAATTCTCCCACTTTTTTAACTTCGGGTGATGAGCAGAAATCGGTGAACAGCTTTTCTACCTGCTCCTGGCGGATCTCCATACCGCCGTCAAATGACCTCAGGATATAGGTGGGATAGAGAGGCGTGTACTGGTCAACAGCCTTTAATGCCTTGAAATTGTTCAGGAATATTTCGTAACGTTTGTCCGGTTCGGCAACAAAAGTAACTTCCTTCCCGTCTTTGAACATCTTGTTGGTAACAGGGTCCCACTGGAATTTCGGATTGTTGATCACCGAATCGGGAATACTCTGGTCGATGATATGAAGCATCACGTTGTAAACAAGTTTCTGTTTAAGCAATCCTTCATCGCCCTGGTTATAATTGGCTTTCAGTTCATCGCGGAGGTTCCAGTGCGAAAGCAGCTTCATGTCTTTGGCGAAATGGGTCTTGCCCTTCTCATCAACCAGGTTACCCATGTAAATATTGTAATTGCTGATGTAATTGTCTGCGGATGACAGAGCGTCGGATACTTTCTGGCTCACTTCTGCAGGAACCCTTGCAGTAAACATGTCTCCGAGCCGGGCATAAGCCCAGTCTTTACGCGACCACTTCGGGCCGAGATCTTCCTTTTCCGCCAGTGTGTAAAAGGGGAAATTCATGCAGGTGATGAACGCCATCTTGTTAGCGAAGAAATCGTCGCTGTAATGCGAAGCCGGATCCCAGGCTCCGAAGATTTCATCCACGTCCAGGGCTTCGCCGGCATCAATATGAACCGCCCATTTCATAGCCAGTGTGATCATATTATAATGACCAAACAGTTGTTCGAAATTGCCCTGCATCCTGTTGAACAAAAGATCAAGCTTTACAGGATCGCCAACGAAATATTTCAGGCAAAGGGCTTTGAAATCGGCATCCCTGCCGTCTTTTTCAGTCCATAAGGCTGCAGCCTGGTTAATGCCTTTCTCTATACGGGTTTTCTGGATGTCGCCAAACTTCGCTACCAGCGCTTTGATAACGGTATCAGTGGTCTGCTGGCTGATGTACCGGGCTGTTTGCTTTTCGGCGCTGATTTCTTTTTGCTTGCACTGGCAAAGGACCAGTACCAGTGGGAGGAGGAGCAGTAAATACTTTTTCATGGGAATTTTGTTTTTTCATTACAAAAATAGGAAATCGCCGGGGAAATGCAATGTTCCCTCCCCGGGGCGGTTTTTTTATTGCCGGTCCTGCCGGATTTTATAATTTTGCAGCGAAGCATTTTGCAAAAGCAGCATCAGGTGATCAGAACGAAGCACAACACACAAGCTGCATCAGGTGCCAGGAGCCTCATTAACGTAGGGGCATACACTAATGTCTGGAGCGACGCAGCGACCGTAGCAGCGGTGTGTTTGTGCGAGCGAAAGACGCAGCAACCGTTGCAGCATTGCAAAGATGCTAGCGAAAACAATATATACAACCGACTATGAAACAACTGATAGAATGCGTGCCTAACTTTTCTGAAGGCATTGACATGAGTGTGATCAAAACCATTACTGACGAAATTGAGAAAATTGAAGGTGTAAGGCTGCTTGATGTGGATCCGGGAAAGGCGACAAACCGTACTGTTGTGACTTTTGTTGGAACACCTGATGCGGTTCTTGAAGCCGCATTCCAGGCGATAAAGAAAGCTTCTGAAGTGATCGATATGAGCAGGCATAAAGGAGAGCACCCCCGCTTCGGAGCAACTGACGTATGCCCACTGGTCCCGGTTTCAGACATCACCATGGAAGAAACCGCTGCTTATGCGCGCAAACTTGCCGAAAGGGTGGGGGCTGAACTTAAGATCCCTGTTTACTGTTACGAAAATGCTGCATATAATGAAGAGCGCCGCAACCTTGCCAATTGCAGGGCCGGCGAATATGAAGGACTTCCCCGCAAACTTGCCGATCCTCACTGGAAACCAGATTTCGGGCCAGCGGAATTCAATGCCCGCACCGGTGCGATTGCCGTCGGGGCAAGGGATTTCCTGGTGGCATACAATGTCAACCTCAATACCACCTCTACACGCAGGGCCAACGCCATTGCGTTTGATTTACGCGAAAAAGGCAGGCCTGTCCGTGAAGGCAATCCTGTTACAGGAAAAATATTGAAAGATGAAAAGGGAAATGAGATATGGGTTCAGGGTGCATTGAAAGCCTGTAAGGCAATTGGCTGGTTTATTGAAGAGTACGGCATTGCCCAGGTCTCGATCAATCTTACCAATATCAGCATTACTCCCGTGCATGTTGCATTCGAAGTGGCCTGCACAAAAGCACTGGAACGAGGCCTGAGAGTGACCGGCAGCGAGCTTGTTGGACTTATTCCCAAACGTGCCATGATTGAAGCCGGCAAGTATTTCCTAAGGAAACAGAACAGGTCGGTGGGTGTTTCTGAAGAAGAGATTATAAAAATAGCGGTTAAATCACTGGGGCTTGACGACCTTAAACCCTTTAATCCAAAGGAAAAGATCATAGAATACATACTTGAGGACCCTAAAGACAAAAAGCTGGTAAGTATGACTGCCGAAGGCTTTGCTTCGGAAACAGCTTCCGAATCTGCAGCTCCCGGCGGCGGCTCGGTTTCAGCTTATATAGGGGCGCTTGGAGTTTCCCTGGGTACCATGGTTGCCAACCTCTCCTCTCATAAACCTGGATGGGATGATCAGTGGGAGGTTTTCGGCAATTGGGCGGAAAAGGGGCAGGAACTGAAAGAAGAGCTGTTGTTCCTTGTTGACGAGGATACACGGGCATTCAACCGTATCATGGATGCTTTCACACAGCCAAAGGGCACGGATGAAGAGAAAGCTTCGCGCACCGCAGCCATACAGGATGCAACAAAGTATGCCATCGAGGTTCCGTTTAAAACCATGAAGGCGGCCTATGCCTCGTTTGATATTATTGAAGCCATGGTTGAGACCGGGAATCCTAATTCGGTGACTGACGCCGGTGTCGGAGCCTTATGTGTTCGCTCTGCAGTCCTCGGTGCCTGGCTGAACGTAAAGATCAATGCCTCCGGATTAAAGGATAAATCCTTCCTTGATAAATTAATGACAGAAGCTGACGATCTCATATCTCTGACTAATGAAAGGGAACGTAAGATTCTCGATGCCGTCAAAGGCAAAATAAAATAGAAGCTGTATAAGGCGAAGCACAACCCATAAGCTGCATCAGGTATTTGTAACGCAGCATTTTACACAAGCCGCATCAGGTGTTCAGAGCGAAGAACATCACAAAAGCCGCATCAGGTACAAGGAGCGATTTGCTTTTTGTTGGGCCTTGGGAACAAGCCGGTATGAGCGACGCAGTAACGTCAGCGGCGTTGTGATATGCAAGCGTCAGCCTAATCTGCCTGCTTCAGCGGCAGCATAAAACTGAATCTGCTTCCTTCGCCTTCCGCACTGTCGGCCCAGATGCGTCCACGGTTTTTTTCTATGACTTCCCTGCAGAGGACAAGTCCCAGGCCGGTGCCCTTTTCATGATCAGTACCTTCGGTCTTCAGCTGCTCTTCAAACCTGAAAAGCTTTTTTATGCTCCCGGGAGAGATCCCGACACCCGTATCACTGATAGTTACAACCACCTGGTCTTTCATTTGCATGTTCGAAACTCTGATTGTCCCCCCCTGGTGTGTGAATTTTATAGCATTACTGACCAGGTTGCGAAGCACCAGCAGGATGGCATCTTTATCGGCCCAGGCATATTTTTCCTCACTGACTTCCTGGATGAGACGTATTAATTTACGGTCGGCCGAAGGCGTGAGCAGCCTAATAGTTTCTGCGATCAGTTTATCAAGCTCAAGCCTGACAGGCGAAAACTTCATTTTGCCGGTTTGTATCCTTGACCATTCAAGCAGCCTTTCAAGAAGATCAAAGGTGTTATGCGCAGTATTCCTGATATTCTCAAGGAAATTTCTTCGCTCTGAGTCGTTTAATTCGTCCCATTCTTCCGCAAGGATATCCGAAAAGCCAAGTATGGCATTAAAAGGGCTTCTCAGGTCGTGGGAAATAATTGAAAAGAATTTATTCCTGGTCGCATACAAATCTTTCAGGTCTTCCTGGGTTTTCTTGGCCGCTTTCAAACCCTCGATCATCTGGTTAAAAGCTACAGAGAACTCACCCATGAAGTTCACGCTCTGGCTGTAATCACCTGTGGCTATCTGCTGGGTCTGCCAGGTCAGATGCCGAAGGTTAGCCTGCAGCTGTTTGAATTCTGAAAACAAATAAAAATTACGTGGAGCTTCGTACTGAAGATCGCCGTCAGAAAGGGCAGTGGCATATTTAAATCCCTCCTGCAACTGGTTTTGGAGATTGGCCAGGGCCCCTGCAATTTTATAAACTTCTGATGATCCTTCTTTTTTCTTTAGTTCGTCAAGAAGCATCCCGGCCTCATGGAGTTCCCCGTTGGAAATACTTTGCAGTATCCTGCAGATCTCATCCGCAGGTTCAGACTTGATTTCAGTCATACCCCAAATCAGCTCACTAGTTTCACAGAGAACCTGCAGGTGCGTTCACCGGTGCCCCAGCAGTCAATTTCTTTCACATCAAAATTTCTCCCGGAATAGACATTTAAGATCCCGGCGATAAATCCTTCATCATAATCACAAACGGGAACACCGTAAAACGGAAGCCCTGAACAGTCCAGGTCCTCGCTTATGGTAAGCATAAAGGAAAAATTGTCGAGGTCGGCCGACTCTACACGCAGGACCCCGATACCGAATTGAAGCAATTTTTGGGTCAGGTCCGAAATAAAGTCATTGAATTGAAGGGATTTATTGAGTGTGTGTTTGCAAAATTCAGTACCTGCAAGATAGCCTGCATCAAAGAAGACCTTGTTGGCATCAACTGCGCCAAACTTTTTTTCAAGGACATCCCGCATGGTGTATTGCATCAGTCGGTATACCGAGACCTGTGTCGTAGGGCCCAGGTTCGGCCGCCCGAGCGCTATATCCCCCAGGTCTTTCCACCTGAAGTTATATTTTACTGATTTGTCCATAATGGAAGCGTTTAGTAAAATCAGTACGCAATATACGAAAGAATACTGTCATTCCAACCGGAAAATCAGTCTTTAATGCATCTTACGGGGAAGGCATTAAGCCGGCTCGAGGAATAGAGTGAAACGCTGGGTGTGAAATTATTCAGGCCGCGGGCCCATGCTTTGAATGATGAGTTAAGGGTGGATGTCCAGAACAAGGTTGAAGTGGGATTTTCTCCCTGCAAAAATTTCCAGGTATTATTCATATAAAACACCCCCTCAAGCTTCGGGCTGAAAGGCATGTCCTTGAGGAAGCCCCCGGCCAGTGCATTACCCTCATTCAGGGGATCATCGATAAGCATCTGCCATTCGTTCAGGCTTGGAACGTGCCAGCCCGGGGGGCATAAGCCTTGTACGCCTTGCTGGCTGCTGTATTGCATCAGCTCATCCCATTGGTAGAACCCTCCGTTTAAAGTACAGCCAGGATCGGATGCAGGGCAGTATTTTTGTGGCTGGCAGTTATCGGTCTGAGCTAGAGTCGTGCTGATCTCAGTCCCGTAATCGAGGTTCTGTATCATCCAGCAGCGGTTCCCCCTCCAGTAGGTGTTATACGTTTTATTCGGAGTGGTCCTCACGTCTCTGAGGGGAGTCATCTGATTTTCACAAGCGAAGGCAGGTTCATTCACGACCTCAATCGATTTGCTGCCCGAGGACGCACATCCATATACATTGGTATAGGAATAGAGTATTGGAACGGTCTTTGGAAAAGGACCGGCTACCGATGCGGGGTCGAACTGGTATTGCCCTGCAGTGAAAGTCACCCCTTCCCCTGAAAACACCCCTGAAACTCCGTAAGGCACACCACCATGGAGTTTGAATGCTTTTGCGGAAGGTATTGTCACAGGATCAAAACAGGCATCCATCGTTACAACGGGAGTCGGATGAACATTAAGGACCACCTGGCTGCTTGCGGCGCATCCGTGAGTGGTCAGTCCTGTAGTGCTTACGCTTGCGTTATTTGCCGCTGCAAGCCAAAGGATGGTAGCATTGGGCAGGCCCTGGGTTGAGGTGAGGTTTCCTGTCCCTGAAGGGAATACCGTCCATGTAAATGAAGAATTGGGATCGGCAGGCACCGCAAACGATGAACTGCTTCCCTGGCAGGCAATGGCAGGAGATGGGCCGCTGATGGTAACATCGGGAAGAGGGTTCACGATGAAGCTTACAGCCGTCGGGACCAGGGCATTGCAGCCATTGGCAGCATTGTAGTTAACCGATACGTTCTTTATCCCCGTCGTGATCCAGTTCACCGAAAGGTTCTGGTTGTTCTGAACTGTAATATTGCCTCCGGCAGATATGATCCAGGTGTAATTCGACATTCCCGCTTCGGTAAGGTAACTTCCTGTCTGGTTCAGGCAAATGCCGTTGCCCAGGATGTAATTTGCCGTGATGGTCGGAAACGGCCGGGGCAGAAGGCTTACGGTTTTCGTATTCGTGTTCTGGCAGACAGGGTTTGTGCTTGTAATAGATTCGGTGACACTGAGTGATCCCGTGCCGCTTGCCCCCCAGTTTACCGTTATTGAAGATGTGTTTGTGGATGAGGTGATGGTGCCGCCTGTTATACTCCACTGGTATCCATGGTTGGTCAAATTCGCAGTTGAATAAATGAGTCCGTTGGTATGCTCGCAAACCGGCTGAACGGTTTGAATATCGGGTGTAGGCAGGGGATTTGTATTGATGATGTAATTCTGCGGATTGCCGCTGCAGGTGACGGAGCTCACAGTAATGGATGGTGTGATGGGGTATATTACTGTTCCAGTTGAATTCGAAGGATCGGTAAGAGTCTGGACAGGGATAAAAGCAGTGCTCTGGATGCCGGCTGTATATCCTGTAATGCTTGCCGGTGAAGGCGTTGCAAGCCACTGGTAGGCCACGGGATACCCTGTGGTCGAGTTGAAGTTCACCTGGGTGCTTGATGATCCCAGGCAGATGGCCTGGCTCATGGGCGAGTTTGAAATCATGGGAACAGGGTTCACATGGATAGTGTATTGCAGGTTGTTTCCCGGGCAGTTATCGTAGGTTGTTGTCACTGAATACGTAACAGTTCCCTGGAGAGGGTCGGTAGTTGAAAATAAGGTTGCAGGAACAGGGTTGGAAGTACCCGAGCCTGAAGCGGGAGTAATTCCTGCAGTTGCAGAATAGGACCAGTTCACCGAGGTTCCGCTTGCAGGAACAAGGCTGAAAGCAATAGCTGCAGTGTTGGTAGCTGAGCAGATGACCTGGCTTGCAGGGGAAGCTGAGATGGTTGCCACAGGATTTATTTGCACCGTATACGGATATGGGCTTGAAGTGCATCCTGCAGCAGTGGCTGAAACCTGGAATTGAACCTGTTCGGTAATGCTGCCTGTATTCTGGAATGCCTGGCCGATGTTCCCGCTTCCGTTGTTGATTGAGGAAGGATTTATTGTTGCAGGATTAGCGCTGGCGGTCCATGCGAAAATTGAGCCTGGAACGGATGAGCCAAGGGTAACGTTCACGGGGTCGGCCGAGCACCATTTCTGGTTAGGATGTGCGGGTGTGAACTGCACATCAGGCAGCGGATTGACAGTTATGGTGCCATTGGCAAAAGCGTTACAGCCCTGCGCAGAAGTGTAAGAATAATTCAGTGCATTTGCGCCCACACTGGCCAGTGAAGGATTAAAATAATAAGTTCCGCTGATGTTTACCACACCTGTCCCGGTATAAGTGCCGCCAGGGGGGCTGCCGTAGGTGAGGATAAATGCTGCATTATTGGGGCAGAAGGCGGTGGCAGGACTGTTGAAACTCACTGCCGGAGTGGCATTCACAGTAACCACATGAACGGGGGAGGTGCCCTGGCAGTTGTTTGCATCGGAATAGGTGACTGTTACCTGCTTTGTCCCTGCAGTATTCCATGTAACGTAAACCTCGTAAGGGCCTGAGCCCTGGACTATGGTCCCCCCGTCGGGATTCCAGTTGTACCCCGACTTCCCCATCTCAGTTGTAAAAGGTCCCAGCGATAACCCCTGGCATCCGGATGCAGTCCCGGTGACCGAGGGAACAGGCAATGGGTTTACGCTAACAGTGAGTCCCGGGTTTGCAGGTGAGGAAGTACATAGGGTTACAGGATCCTGGTAAATGACCCTTACCCACTGGATGCCGGTAACAAGCCAGTCGACAGTGCATGTATTCCCCGAGGGTATGATGTTATTCCCCGCTGATACAGACCAGGTATAATTGTTCTTCCCCGCTTCGGTGGTATAAGTGAGCCCGGTTGATCCGACACAAAGATCAGATATCCCCGCGACGGTGGGTAAGGGAAGCGCTATAACATTAACAGTAGTTGTCGTAGGGTTTACAGCAGAGCAGTTATGGCTGTCGTTATAGTTCACGCTTACAACACTTGAACCCGCTACCGTCCAGTTAAGCGTCATGGTATTGTCAAATCCTGTGCCACCTGAAACCAGGCTGGCATTGGCCAGGGGATAGGTCCATTGGTAACTGGATTTCCCGGCTTCAGTGGTATAGGTTACAGTGCTTCCCAGGCAGGGGTTTGTGGCAGTTTCGCTGATTGTGGGGACCGGACGGGCAAACACACTCAAGGGAAGAACGCTTGAAGGGCCGCTTCCGCATTGGTTGACCCCGTGAACCTCAACAGTACCTGATGCGGAGCCCGCACCAAAATCCAGGGTAATATCATTCGTTGAAGGAGGAACCGGAGCTGTCACTCCCGGCGGAGCCAGCCAGGTATATTGAGAAACACCAGGTATAAGATCAACATGATAAGCCACGCTGCTCAGGGGTTTGCAGATACTGCTTAAACCGGTAATTGCCCCGGGTGCTGCAGGGTATGGAGTTACATTCAGTGTAAGGTTTGCAAAGGTCGTGTCGGCGCAAACATCGGTGACCCTGAGCGTAACCACGGGATCGGCATACGAAGCGGTTATTGTTGCCGGGTTCGTCGCCAGATTCCCTGACCACAGGTAATAATATGACGGGTACCCTCCGCTGATCGTGGCGTTTAATGTTACCGGTGCGCCGTCACAGATAAGCCCGGGCGGAGGCTGGTTGATGGTAACAAGAAGAGGGGGCTTTTCCTTAATGAGGATGCTGACAGTGGTGGTGCTGGTGTATCCGCAGGTAGTATGCGATGCATCAAGAATCAGTGTTTCATTGCCAGCTGGAACAGGATCTGTAATAGTTTGTATAACAAGAGGAGGAGAGGTTGTTGTCCCCGCAGGGATGGTAATAGAGGATGGTAAGGGGTTCGGAAGAAAATCAGCCTGGTCTGCAGTACCTGTCGGGTCGATTGCAAGGTCTATAACATAATCGGTCGATTGAACATCAGGGATTGAAAAGACCAGGATCGCATTGCTGCATCCCCTGATTGCATTCTGCCCCCCGCTGGGGTTTGAAAATGTGGTGTTAATCTGTATGCCATTGCTTGTAAAGCTGTTCATCTCTAAAAGCACTCCTGAATCAAAGATCCTGTCAACCACATCGCTGATCGCAAGTTTAATATGATAGTTCTGAAGGCAGTTTATAGGATAGCTTGCTGTAAAAACATGGGTGAACCTGTTGTATGCAAGGTCCACTTCAGGCACATTCCACCAGGAATACAGGGGTTTATTCGCACACACATTGTTGATCGTTACAGGCAGCAAGGTGTTGGGTAGAAGCGCTATATTCACTGCATCATTTACATAACCCATCCCCCCGCTTATCCCCGTTCCGCTAAGGAAAAAACCGAAAGCGTCATTATACTGGCCGCAATACTGGTCAAATTCCTCTGAGGCAAACTCATAACGGAAATTAATGATATCGGTTTGTGCAACAAAATCAAATTCCAGCACAGCCTGGTCAAGTACCTGGGCTGCGGTAACATTGGATATTTTTGCAAGGTCAGGATCACCGGTAGGTCCATTCATCTGGGTGCTTGCATCAGGAGGAGGGGCCTTTGCCGAAGTGACCTTCCCCGACGACATGATCACTCCGCCGGTAAAGATGATCTCGCCTAAAGTCTTACCTGCAGCAGTAAAATTTCCGATCTGCTGGTTCTCAATAGAACCGCCTACCGTCTGAATGAGCCTGATAGTGTCGGAAGAACCGTTGAATTTGGCGTTTGAGATAGTAACACCCGCCCCCACGAGGTAGGTCTGCACAAACTGGGTCGGTGTCATATGGATGAGGTTGCCGGGCGTAACAGTCAGCTGGGCATACGATCCCTGGCAGCTCAGTATTAAAGCCAATGCCAGGAAATACGCGAAAACTGTTTTAACCCTCATTTCATAAGATCATCAGTCTTTCACACATCGTACCGGGAAAGCATTTGCCTTTCCAGAATTATAGAAGGATGTGCTTGGAGAATAATTATTCATTCCCCTGGCAACGGCACGGGCTGTCCCGTTAGCAGTTGCAGTCCAGTACATAGTGGCGGTCAGGTTACCCGAGATGAAAGCCCAGGTGTTGTTCTGGTAGAGGATCCCGTCGATCAAAGCATGGAATCCCCAGAGTGGAGTAGGATCTTTGAGAAAACTCCCGGCAAGGCCGTCGCCAGGAGTGGCCGAGGCAATGGAATTTATCAGGTCTTGCCATTCGGCCTGGGTTGGCACATGCCATTCGGGCGGACAAAGGCCCTGAACAGTAAGCCCTGCAGCAGGCAGCTGGTATTGCATCAGCTCATCCCATTGGTAAAGCCCTCCGTAAGTAGAGCATGTCGCATCACTGGCAAGACAGTATTTTTCGGCACTGCAGTTATCACTCTGGTGCTGGTTGGCCGAACTCATTTTAGTCCCGTAATTCAGGTTCGAAAGCATCCAGCAATGGCTGCCGATGTATAATCCCTGGTATACCGAATTATCCCTGGGATCGGTATAATTTTGCGGACAGCTTCCCGTGGGTGTGCCTGTCATCACGATAATGGGAACCGAAGCCGAAGTGCTTAAGCAGGTGTTGAAATCGGTATACGAGTAGCTGACCTGGTGGGTTGTCGTTGAAAGAACCGAAGGATTGAACAAACCGCCTGCAGCAGCAACGCCATCTATGTAATAAGTCCCTCCCGGAGGGCTTCCGCCTTTGAGGGTAAATGTCCTTGAAGTGCTGGTTGTCTTGGGATCATTGCAGGCCGTGAGGTTCACATAAGGCAAAGGATGCACGATAACGCTTGCGCTTCCGCTCTGGGATTGTGAACAGGTAGTGGTACTGGCATCCTGAACACTAACCAGGTTATATAGTAAGGTGCCTACTGTGGATGTGGGAGCGGGTAGTGTCACAGAGTTCCCGGCGGTCGTAGATATGACAAGATTCGCACCCCCGTTGATATTATACGTGAAGGTGTATGGAGCTGTAGCAGCAGCACCTGTAAACGTGATCAAAGGTGACGCTGAGTTATTGCAAACCGCCGTCGTTCCTGAGATTGTAGCTGTGGGTAACGGGTTTACCGTGATGGTGGCGTTTCCGCTCTGGGCCTGGGAACAGGTGGTGGAGCTTGCATCCTGTACGCTTTCGAGGGTGTAAATGAAGATGCCGGCAGTACCTGTAGGCACGGCAACATTTACGCTGTTCCCCGAAAAGGTTGTGACAATCTGGTCTGCCCCCCCGTTTATTTTATAAGTAAATTTATACGGCGGAGTTGCTGAAGCGCCTGTGAAAGTCACAAAAGGTGTTGCTGAATTCCGGCAAACGGCTGTTGTTCCTGAAATCGTGGCTGTAGGTAAAGGATGTACCGTAACAGTTGCACTTCCGCTCTGGGCCTGGGCGCAGGTTGTTGCACTTGCATCCTGCACATAGGTCAGGTTATATGCAAAAGTGCCCACCGTACTGGTAGGGGCAGGTATGGTGACGCTGCTACCGCTGCTTGTTGTGATATATTGGTCAGACCCCCCGTTGATGTTATAGGTGAAAGTATAGGGAGGCGCCGTTGATGCCCCGGTAAACGTGATCAGCGGAGCTGTTGCATTCTGGCAAACAGCAGTGTTCCCTGAGATGGTCGCAGTTGGCAAAAGGTTGACCGTTACCGTTGCGCTTCCACCCTGGGCCTGGGAACACGAAAGAGGGCTCCCGTCATGCACGCTCACCAGGTTATAGGTATAAACGCCCAGGACATTGGTTGGGGCAGAGACAGTGACGCTGTTGCCGCTGGTGGTGGTGACTACCCGGTTGGCTCCGCCGTTGATGTTATAGGTGAAAGTGTAAGGTGCTGTTGATGATGCTCCGGTAAAGGTGATCAGGGGCTGTGTTGAATTCAGGCAGACTGAAGCCGTACCGGAGATTGTTGCCATTGGCAAAGGAGTTACAATGACAGTAGCAAGCCCGTTCTGCGCCTGTGAACATGCAGTTGCGCTTCCGTCCTGAACACTTACAAGGTTATAGGCAAAGGTTCCCGGGACATTGGTGGGAGCTGCAACGGTCACACTGTTCCCGCTGGTTGTACTCACGGTCTGGTTCAATCCCCCGTTGATATTATAGGTGAAGGTATATGGTGCAGAAGCAGATGCTCCTGTAAATGTGATCAAAGGCGCAGTTGAGTTCTGGCATAAGGTGATGGTCCCTGAAATGCTTGCTGTGGGCAGGGGGTTCACTGTAACCGTGGCGCTTCCTGACTGGGCTTGTGAACAACTTGTTGTGCTCCCGTCCTGCACACTGACTAAAGTGTAAACAAAAGTGCCGACAACATTGGTGGGGGCTGAAACTGTAACACTGTTTCCAGCGGTTGTGGATATTACCTGGTTTGCCCCTCCGTTGACTTTATAGGTGAAAGTATAAGGGGCAGAAGCCGATGCACCGGTGAAGGTTACCAGGGGAGCGGTTGCATTCTGGCAGACTGCTGTTGTACCTGAGATACCTGCAGTCGGAAGATTATTTACCGTTACTGTTGCGCTTCCGGCCTGGGGCTGGGAACAGGCTGTGGGACTCGCGTCCTGGACCCCCAGCAGGTTATAGGTAAAGACGCCCGTAACGTTGGTGGGTGCCGTAATGCTTATGCTGTTTCCCGATGTCGTGGTAATGGTCTGTACTGATCCGCCGTTAATATTATACGTGAAAGTATAAGGTGCAGTGGCAGCAGCCCCTGTAAACGTGATCACCGGGGCGGTGGCGTTATGGCAAACCGCAATAGTTCCTGCAATTGTTGCAGTTGGAATGGGATTGACAATAACTGTGGCAATCCCTGACTGGGCCTGGGAACAAAGCGTTGCACTCCCATCCTGGACACTGAGGAGATTATAGGCAAATGTGCCTGTGACGTTAGTGGGTGCTGCAACAGTCACGCTGTTACCCGCAGTGGTTGTGACAACCTGGCTTGCCCCTCCGTTGATATTGTAGGTGAAAGTGTAGGGGGCGGTAGCCGATGCTCCTGTAAAAGTGATCATTGGGGCCGTTGCATTCTGGCAAACAGCTGTGGATCCTGAAACCGTAGCGGCAGGTAAAGGATTCACGGTAATTATTGCGCTTCCCGACTGGGGCTGGGAACAGGTTGTAGAACTTGCATCGAGAACGCTTAACAGGTTATAGGTAAAGGTACCGGCAATATTGGTTGGAACTGCTATTGTGACAGAGTTTCCGCTGGTTGTGGTGATGACCTGGCTGGCTCCCCCGTTGATGTTATAGGTGAAGGTATAAGGCGCAGTTGCCGCAGCTCCTGTAAATGTTACCAGGGGAGGTGTTGCATCCTGGCATACAGCGATTGTCCCGCTGACAGTGGCGGTGGGCAGGGGATTGACAATAACGGTGGCGCTGCCGGCCTGGGGCTGTGAACATAAGGTTGTACTGGCATCGGTTACGGAAACAAGATTATAGACAAAAGTCCCGGCTGTAACCGTGGGCACATCCACAGTGATACTGTTACCTGAAGTGGTTGTGACAGTGAGGGGAGGGCCCCCGTTGATATTATAGGTAAAAGTATAGGGCGCTAAGGCTGATGCCCCGGTGAAGGTGATTTGGGGAGGTGCTGAGTTCTGGCATACCGAGATGTCACCCGAGATCGTAGCCGTAGGTAAGGGATTAACTGTGATTGTCGCGCTCCCACTCTGAGCCTGGGAACATGAAGGTGTGCTTCCGTCCTGTACGCTGACCAGTGAATAAACAAAAGTACCGGGAACATTGTCAGGTGCGGCAATACTGACGCTGTTCCCGCTCGTTGTGGTGATGACCTGGTCTGCTCCCCCGTTTATCTTATAGGTAAAGGTATAAGGGGCGGTGGCTGAAGCCCCTGTGAATGTTATCAAGGGGTGTGCAGCATCAACGCATACTGAGTTCGTTCCCGAGATAGTTGCTGTAGGCAGGGGGTTCAGGGTGACGGTAGCGCTTCCCGCAACTGGCCCTCCTCCGGGACATCCTGATGTAGATACTGAAACAAGAGTGTATACTCCCGGTGTGCTCGTAGTAATGATGTAGGGCAATGGTCCACTGTAATTAAGGATAGGCGCCTGATTTACACCGTTTATTGCGTAAGTGATATTGAAAGGCCCGGCTGAACCGATAATGTCGATGTTAACGGTAGTCTGGCTTGCGCCATTATTACATATTGCCCCTCCTCCCCGTATAACCCCTGAGGGGCATGTCGGTGGTGGCGAGGTATAAGAGCCTGTGAGGGTACAGGAGGCGCTGTCGGAGAAAGCAGCAGTGACAATATGTGTAACCCCGTCGCAGGGGATATTGTTCATGGTGTAATTGAGGGGGCTGGTAAAAGGAGGGTTAAAAACCTGGCTGATATTGGGCACGGCTGTATAATCAGTTATTGAAAGCGTCCCGGTAGGAGGAGGATTACTGAAATCGACAGTCCCGGATACAGAATAAGTGTTGGTGGAAGAATTGCAGGCAGTGGCGTTTGCAGTAATATCGATCATGGAACAAAAAACCAGCAGGTTGCAGTTTGTTATCCCGCTTCCACCGGTTTGGGAGAAGGTTATGGTTCCCGGTAAAGTGCTGAAATTTGTGATAAGAAGAATATAGATCTGTCCCACCTGGGCATTCAGAATATGGCAGTCCTCAGTTGTATTTCCTGACCAACTGCAATCAACTATATTTCCCCTGGGGTAAAATCCTGCAGGACAGCTTATATTGTCACAACAGGTAGGGGCAGTTGTAGTAAAGCAAGTCCCAGTCAAACCGTTCGCACAGCCATCGGTGAGGCTGGTAAATGGTCCCCAGCAGACAAAATCCACATCAAGCCCTCCAGGGGGCAAGCCATTCTTGGTCTGAACAATATGTATCAAAATATCTCCGGCAGTCCCCACCTGCATAAAAAACCAGGCAGGGCAAGGAACAGAATGCATACATCCATAATTCGGATACCCGTTTACAGGTGCAGGAGCGGTGGATGTTCCGGTGGTCGAAGGGAAGGTGTAAGTGTTTGCAGAACAAGCTATTGTGGCAGTTGAACATGGTATTTCAAGGACAAGGGGGGATTGCAATAGGGGATCGCTTTCTGAAATTGCCTTTTTAAAGAAAAAGGATGATTCCAGTATTTTCTTTTTATCTGCAATTGGTGTTATAGAATCTACTTCTCTTACACTTTTTAACAATTCAACGAATTCCAGCCTGGCTTTTTCTTCATTAATGGACGTTTCAAACAGGGCTGAATCACTATGAAATTCATTTTTATCCTTGATAAAAATTTCATGATCCGCTGCCTTTTGATAAAAATCAAGGCGCTCAAAATCGGAACGAAAACCCGACAACCGAACGTAATAGTAATCGTACAACTCCCCCCTGTGGTCAAACCTGACCATTCCCGGCAGGCTGTCGGCTGGTTGATTACCGCAGTTTGTCGAATCGTCGGCATTGGCCAGGGTGGTATGAAAGCCATCGGAGAGTTTCGAAATACCGGTAAGACTGAAAGTTTCCTGGTGAAGCGAAAGCAGCGGGAGGAGGAACAGTAAAGGTTTTACCAGTGAAAGTAAAGATTGTAAAAGTTCCTTCTTCATAGTATTTGTAGTAAACACTTAGCCATCATTGAGGTTTTGTTCAAATTAAAATATCATGCAAAGCCGTTTTGGCTTTCCATAACATTTAGACAATGAAACCCGGTAAATAGTTGCCGGGAGAATGAACAAAGTTAGTAAAATTCCATAACATGGTGATATTAAGAATTAGAATCCTGACCGCTTTAACATCTCAATAGATTCAATTCATAAAAAATTGACATGATTGATCAATTTTTACTTGGATTGGTAAATATGTAAGTCAAAATTCTCTAACTTCGTATGTATCGTAATTTAATGAATACTTAACCATGGTGCGAATTTATATAATTGATGATCATTTCTTGATTGGCTCTGGCTTTAAAGAAGAATTTAATGGAAATATTGATGATATTGAAATAGCTGGTAGTGCAATCGACGTATTAACGGCGATAAAAGAAATACGACAATTTCAGATCAATATTCAAATCATTGTCCTTGACCTATTTATTAAATTTCTAGACCCAATCGCAAATTACAGATTGTTACATGAGAACTTTCCGTTAATACCGATTGTAATACTTTCGCATGAATCATCACCTGAATGGCAAATTAAAATGTTTAAACAGGGGATTAAAGGATTTTTATTAAAGTCAGATAATAAAAGTATTATGTGCAATCTTATTCACCAAGTTGCAAAAGGGAATGTCATCTTACCTGGTGAAGTGATGAAAATGCTTGAAAAAGCAAATATTGAAGACAATTCGGTTGTTCTTTCTTCAGAAGAGAGAGAGCTAGTTACTGATTTGGCACAAGGAAAAACACTTAAGGAAATTGCTAATTATAATAATAGAACTCAATCTGCTATTGAAAAAAGGATAAATTCCATCCGGTACAAATTCTCTGTCAGAACTAATTGCGAGTTAATGGTCAAATTGACCCAAATGAAGCTAATTTAATCCTTCCCATTAAATTCCCCCGCCACGCTGGCACTTAATCTGGGTACAGGGCTCTGCACTAGATTGATGCCAATTTATTATTCTTCAATTAGTTGAATATCATATGTTATTTAATATTCCGATAATCGGAATATCAAATTCCGAAATTGGGATATAAGAATTCATAATTAATCCTCATTTCACTAATATTTAAGAAATAATTTTGATGATTCAATCATCGGGTTTATTTCCCATTTCATATCTTTTAATTATTGAAAGAATTACCATCGAATAAAATCAATAATTGACTTAGTAAATAACCTTATTTTGATTAAACAACAAGCCATGAAGACATTTATGAAACTATCATTTTTATTGTTTGTATTTTTCTTTGGATTGAATTTAGGATTATATCCACAAACTGGAATAACCCCAGGAGGTGTTCCCATGAATTGCCCCCCTGCTCCCAACTGTATTATTGGAAATCCTAACTTTAATATTAATGATGCCTCTTCAAATCAAAATCAAATTAATCCACTTGATAGCCATGTTTGTGGGTGGTATGCTTCACATTTAACCGATCTCGATCCACAGGATTCATATTCTGATGTGTTTTGTCTACGAAATAATTTAAATTGGCATATGGCTCTGTTACCAGATAATGATAACAATCCACTTGGTCTTGATAATTGTCAGATTTATCAACATCTGCCAGTTACAATAACTTCTGGTTGTTATGATTATTCAATCTCATTAAGCGGACAAGGTTCACTTATTCATAAATTTATAATGTGCCTAACCAGTGATTATCCATATCAAATTCACCCGCCATTCCTATCACAGAAAACTATTGTTGAAAACGATGATTTTGTCATCGATAATAATGAAGTTCTCCACGGGACATTTAAAATAAATTCAGGTGATCCCAAAACATGGTTTGTTTTATATATTGAAGCCGCACCTTCAGCTGTCGATATTTCGCAAATAACCATTTGTGCATCGGCTTCTGGTAATTGTAATTGTATTTACCCTGTTGCATTCGATCGAAATTTATCTACTCCCTCTGTTTCAACGGATGCAAACGGAAACGCATCTGTTATAGGATTTTATGACGATACTTCAATCTCTTTTGGAAATAATACTCTATATGATCCTAATCCAGGAGTAAAACTATTTTCCGCAAAATTTTCCGCTCTAGGTTACAATCAATGGGCTCATTCTATCAGCGATATAGCTCAACCAAGCTGGGGTATAAATATGGGGCGAATATATCAGACAAATTCTGAAATAACATATTTGCTTATAAACTCAAAGGGAGGTTTGAAATTTGAAGACGGAACGCTAATGGGATCTTCTGCACTTAACTATTATTCAAGTAGCGTAGCTTGCATTTCTCAAACAGGAACAATATGGTGGACAAAGACATTGGATGAATCTAATGGTAATATTGTCTGTTTTGATCAAATTGGAATAGGAAATCAATTAATTATTACAGGACGAGCTGATAATAATACTATTTTCGATACTTACTTTTCCGTTTCTCCGGGTTTGTTTGTACTTTCCTTGGACCAATTTGGCCATGTGCAGTGGATATTGCAAAATCCATCAAATTGGGATCAATATTCTACAAAATTATATGTTACAGTGGCTCAAAATAACTTGTTTGTAAACGCCGATAATCATATTACCAAAGTTGCTCCATATGGAGCCATTTTGTCAGAGTCAGTGATCAATTCCCCCAATGACCCGGTTCAAGTTTATTCTTTCAAATCAGGTATCGGGAATATGTTTTATCTTCTATCATATATAGATATTATAAATAATATATCTTGGTATGCAATTAATGGACTTCAAATGACAATTTCTCCTACTTTACAATTTACACCGACAAAAAGTGTTACAGGCTGTAAAACGAACCCATCCTTTGCTCCAATTGGGAACGGTGTTGTATATTTCAATGAAGGCGTGGCACTTGGCCCGGATTATAATCATAACTACATTAAAAGATATGATATGTTGCCTTCAAGTTCACAAACCCCAATCTGGTCAGATCAATATGCCACATCGGATTATTTCGCAGTAGATGCTTATCAGGGAAAAGACTATGGATACTACTTACGATATATCCTGCAATCGAATTATAGTTCTTCTGAACTTGGGCAATTTGATGTTGCAAATGGAGATTTCGTCTGTAAGACAAGTAAAAATGCAATCTTGCAGGTACAGCCAATTCAAGATGAGGAAATCATACTCTTCCCTAATCCAACTGAAGGAAAATTAAAAGTTAACTATGCAGGAGCATACGAAAATGCAGATGTCAAGGTATTTGATCCAATGGGGAGAATCGTATATACAAACCAACAAAATATTTCAAATGGAACGATAATTGATTTATCTAACCTTCAAAAAGGGGTTTATATTATGCAGTTAATGTTTAATGAAAAGGAAATTATTAAAAAAGTAATAATAAAATAGGAGTCTATACAATAACCAAGAGGTTGTCTAAAAGATCCGAAGCAGCCTCTTTTTTTTTGTCATTTTACGCGCCCCCCTTACGAGACGACTTTAATAAATCGATTCTACAGAAGATGATTTTCCTTTTGAGTCATCCTCTTGATGATGAATAAAAAGTAAAAGGGTTTTTTAAACCGATGGATAGTTTGCTTCTATTGTATGGGACTGAAAAAAAGATCTGGTATGAGCGAATTAAGAATCGTGCTACTTAGTCTTTCACGCACCTTACAGTGAAAGCATTTGACCTGAGGGACGGATAGAATGATACAGAGTAGGTATACACATTCATTCCTCTTGCAATAACGCGGTACGGCCCGTCGGTGGTCGAAGTCCAGTACATCGTGGCGGTAAGGCTGCCCGAAGTGAATGCCCAGGTGTTGTTTTGGTAAAAAATTCCGTCAAGAAGTGCACGGAACCCGAAAGCCGGAACCGGATCCTTGAGAAAATCTCCGGCAAGTCCGTCGCCCGGGGTAAGGGATGCCACCGAATTAATGAGATCGGTCCATTCAGCCTGGGTGGGCACATGCCATTCGGGCGGACAAAGCCCCTGGACCGTGAGACCGGCAGCAGGAACCTGGTATTGCATCAGTTCGTCCCACTGGTAAAGGCCGCCATAAGTTGAGCAGGTTGCATCCGAGGCAAGGCAGTATTTCTCGGGTGTGCAGTTGTCAGTCTGGGGTGATGATGATGAAGCCATTTTTGTCCCGTAATTCAGGTCGGTGAGCATCCAGCAATGGCCGCCCAGGGTGAAAGCCTTATAGAGATAATTATCCCTGGGGTCTGTAAAACTCTGGGGACAACTTCCGGCAGGGCTTCCGTTTATGATATTGATGAACACCGAGGATGAAGTGCTCTTGCAGGTATTTACATCGGTATAGGAATAAGTCACCTGGTGGCTGGTTGCTGAAAGCACCGTGGGATTGAAAATACCTCCTGCAGCAGGCACCCCGTCGATGTAATAAATCCCTCCCGGTGGTACTCCTCCCTTCAGGGTAAAGCTCCTTGATGTTGAGGTAGTTATAAGGTCATTGCAGCTTGTGAGGTTTACGTAAGGCAAAGGATTCACAGTTATCGTTGCGCTTCCGCCCTGGGCCTGTGAACAGGCGGTTGAACTTCCTTCCTGCACGCTCACCAACGAGTATATAAAAGTACCTACTGTGGATGTCGGAGCGGGTAGTGTCACACTGTTCCCGGCTGAAGTGGATATGACCTGGTTGGCGCCCCCGTTGATCTTATAAGTGAAGGTGTACGGAGCTGTTGCCGATGCCCCGGTGAAGGTGATAAGAGGTGAGGCGGAGTTTTTGCAAACAGCCGTCGTTCCGGATATAGTTGCTGTTGGGAGGGGATTTACCGTAATGGTCGCACTACCGCTTTGCGCCTGTGAACATGTTGTGCTGCTTCCGTCCTGGACGCTTACGAGGTTGTAAATATAAGTGCCTGCAGTACCGGTAGGAGCGGATACGGTGACAGAGTTTCCGCTCGTTGTTGTGACCACAAGGTTGGCCCCCCCATTGATATTATAGGTGAAGGTGTAAGGCGCTGTTGAAGAAGCCCCTGTAAAAGTGACCAGGGGAGAGGCCGCATTGCGGCAGACAGCCGTTGTGCCTGAAATGGTTGCAGTAGGAAGAGGACGAACCGTAATGGTTGCACTTCCGACCTGGGCCTGGGCACAGGGAGTTGCGCTTCCGTCCTGCACAAAAAGAAGGTTATAGGTAAATATACCGGTGATATTTGTAGGAGCGGGAACTGTCACGCTGCTTCCTGTAGTAGTAGTTACAAACTGGTTTGCACCCCCGTTGATATTGTATGTGAAAGTATAAGGCGGTGAGGTGGAAGCCCCGGTAAAGGTGATCAGGGGCGCAGTTCCATTCTGGCAAACGGCCGTTGTTCCTGAGATCGTTGCAGTGGGCAGGAGATTTACTGTCACGGTTGCGCTTCCGGTTTGCGACTGTGAGCAGGCCAGTGGGCTTCCTTCCTGCACGCTGACCAGGTTATAGCTGAAGCTGCCCAGGACATTGGTAGGAGCTGCAATGCTTACGCTGCTCCCGCTGGTCGTAGTGATGACCTGGTTGGCTCCCCCGTTTATGTTATAGGTGAAGGTATATGGTGCCGCACCCGATGCCCCTGTAAAGGTGATCAGGGGAGGGTTTGAATTCTGGCAAACTGTTGTTGTACCTGAGACTGTGGCTGTAGGCAGTCCGTAAACAGTAACGGTTGCGCTGCCGCTTTGAGCCTGGGTACAGGCTGTTGTACTACCGTCCTGCACGCTCAGCAGGTTGTAAACGAATGTTCCGGCGACATTGCTCGGGGCGGTAATAGTCACGGAGTTACCGACCGAAGTAGTGACAAACAGGCTGGCCCCGCCGTTGATGTTATAAGTAAACGTATACGGGGCTGATGCTGATGCACCAGTAAAGGTGATCAGGGGAGCAGTTGAATACTGGCAAAGGGTGCTGTTTCCTGCAATGCTGGCTGTAGGCAAAGGATTCACCGTAATCGTTGCGCTTCCTGACTGTGGCTGTGAACAAACTGTCGTGCTCCCATCCTGCACGCTGACCAAAGAATATGTATATGTTCCGACAATACCTGTCGGGGCAGCCACCGTAACGCTGTTCCCTGAAGTGGTTGAAACGACAAGGTCGGCTCCCCCGTTGATCTTATAGGTGAAAGTATACGGAGCAGTTGAAGACGCCCCGGTAAAGGTTATCAGTGGTGCTGTGGCATTCTGGCAAACAGCCGTAGTTCCCGAGATGCTGGCGGTCGGCAAAGGATTTACATTAATGGTAACGCTTCCGCCCTGGGCCTGGGAACAGGCAGTTGAACTGCCGTCCTGCACGCTCAGCAGGTTATAGGTAAAGCTGCCCACGATGTTGGTGGGCGCTGCAACGGTAATGCTGTTTCCGGATGTTGTGGTTATGGTCTGTACTGATCCTCCGTTAATATTATAGGAAAAAGTGTATGGTGCTGTGGAAGATGTCCCGGTAAAGGTAACAAGGGGTGATGTGGAATTCCTGCAAACATCTATGCTACCTGAAATAGTAGCTGTCGGCAGGGGGTTCACAAGAATGGTTGCGCTGCCGCTTTGTTGTTGCGAACAAATGGTGCCGCTCCCGTCCTGAACGCCCAGCAGGTTATAGGTAAAGCTGCCCACCACGTTGGTGGGAGCCGCAACGCTGATACTGTTTCCCAAGGTAGTGGTAATGGTCTGTACTGATCCACCGTTAATATTATACGTAAAAGTATAGGGCGCTGTGGATGATGCGCCTGTAAAGGTGACCAGTGGTGAGGATGCATTTTGGCAAACAGCCGTTGAGCCTGATACGCTTGCTGTTGGCAAAGGATTAACTGTGATAGTAGCTGTCCCGGACTGAGGCTGGGAACATAAGGTAGCACTTCCGTCCTGCACGCTCACCAGGCTGTAAATAAAGGTTCCGACGCTGCCGGTTGGCGCATCCACGGTAACACTGTTCCCCGAAGTAGTCGTAACTAGCTGGTTTGACCCACCGTTGATTGTGTAGGTAAAGGTATAAGGAGCAGTGGATGAAGCACCTGTAAACGTTACCTGGGGAGACGTTGAATTCTGGCATACCGCAGTGGTTCCTGAGATTGTTGCAGTGGGCAGCGGGTTCACGGTGATGGTTGCGCTGCCGCTCTGTGCCTGGGAGCAGGTGGTCGTACTGCCGTCCTGCACACTTAGAAGGTTATAGGTAAAGATTCCTACAACATTGGTTGGCGCAGCTATGGTAACACTGTTGCCTGAAGTTGTAGTGACAATCTGGCTGGCTCCCCCGTTAATATTATAGGTAAAAGTATAAGGTGCTGTAGCCGAGGCTCCCGTAAAAGTAATTAATGGAGCTGTTGAATTCTCGCAAACTGCGGTGCTGCCGTCTATGGTGGCAATCGGCAAAGGATTTACGGTAATGGTTGCACTTCCCGTCTGTGCCTGTGAACAGGCAGTTGAACTCCCATCCTGGACGCTTACCAGGGAATACACGAAGGTGCCGACGACATTTGTCGGTGCAGGAACAGTCACGCTGTTCCCAGAAGTTGTGGTAACTACAAGATTTCCGCCTCCATTGATTTTATAGGTAAATGTGTAAGGAGCTGTTGAAGATGCCCCGGTAAATGTTATCAATGGGTCAGTCCCGTTCTGGCAGACCGATGTTGTACCTCCGATTGTAGCGGTCGGGAGAGGGTTCACTATTACTGTTGCACTGCCGGTTTGAGCCTGGCTGCATGCAACGGAACTGCCTTCCTGGACGCTGGTAAGATTATAAACGAAAGTGCCTGCAACATTGGTTGGAGCCGCAATGGTGACGCTGTTTCCCGAGGTGGTGGTGACAGTCTGGGCTGTTCCCCCGTTGATGTTATAGGTGAAGGTATAAGGCGCTGTGCCGGAAGCCCCGGTGAAGGTTATCAGAGGCGCGTTTGCGTTCTGGCAAACGGTTGCTGTACCTGAAATGGTGGCTGTGGGCAGGGGGCTCACTGTCACAGTGGCCGTGCCGCTTTGCAGGTAGGTACAGGTGTTGGAGCTGCTTTCCTTAACGCTGACAAGTGAGTAGATGAAGGTACCTGAAACATTGGTAGGTGCAGCAACAGTGACACTGTTTCCTGAAGTTGTAGTGACCTGTTGATTGGCTCCCCCGTTGATCTTATAGGTGAAGGTATAGGGTGCTACTGCTTCGGACCCTGTGAATGTTATCAATGGCTGTGTGCCGTTTTTGCATACTGTTGTTGTTCCGCTGATTGTGGCAAGTGGAGGTGGGGCGAGTGTTATATCATGAGTGATAGTATCCGAGCATCCTTCTGTTGAATATGAAATAAGCTTAACTGTATATGTTCCTGCATTTGCAAAAGTATGGGTCGGGTTTTTGGTACCTGTAAAATCACCTGTGCCATCACCGAAATTCCATTTCCAGTTAACGACCTGGTTCTGGTTGATCGTGGTGGTGTCAAAAAAGGAGACCGGTGATCCAACACAAACAGGAGGAGAATAATAATAACCGGCATGGATCTGGGTAAACCCAATGACCTGCTGCACATTGGTTACCTGGCAGCCATTCAGGGCTGTTACGGTCAGGGTAAAAATATTGCCTGAAACAGCTCCCTGGCCTGTAGTAATTGTTACAGTTTGACCATTATATGTTGGTGGATTTGGCGGACAAGTCGAACAGTAGGGCCCTTGCCAGACGTAATCGACGAATCCCGGAGGGCCGGTCATTGTTACGGAACCTGCTCCTTCGCAACCTTCAACCTGTATAGTCATGGCTCCGCAGAAGGATTCTACGTAGGCCCATGCATTGTGTAATGTAAAGGCGCATCCATGAACCATGTACTCTATATCCAGTTGCTGTCCCGCTGTGATCCCGCTCAAGCCTGAAAGGTCTATCCCTATAGTGACCCAAGGCAGGTATTTAAACCAATATGTAGTAGGTTTAATGGAATCCCAGACGGTTTGTCCATTGTAAGGCATAAGGTCATAAAAACCACAGGTGGAATCCACCATGGCGCCCGTTGAATGATTCTTTATCTTGAATGTAAACCTCGGCCTTCTGTTGTCGGTATCATGAGTATTATCAAGCGGACTCATCAGGATTACCTGGGCGCGATAAATAAAAAAACTGTTTGCCGGATCGTATGTGATGGTATAGGTGGCCTGATCGATATAGCCACCGCCACCACCATTGCCATTGGTTGCCCTGGCACCAATAAGTCCTGAATGTGCATCTCCCGGAAAAACTCTTTGCAGGCTTGGGATGACTGGATCAGTCCCCGGGTTTTGTATAGCATAATGCCCGCCGGTGGGTGTGTTGTACCAGGGCATATTGGTATTGTTGCAGGCAGGGTTGAATGCGGGGAGCCCTGAACTTGAGCCGGTACAACGTGTCTGATTTCTGTTAATATCGTTGCACCAATATCCGTAACAGCCCCACCAGTTACTCCAGTTTCCCAGCGAAAAATCACTGTTTGTACAGGCTGAATTATTTGTATAAATAAGGTAGGAAGAATTTCCAACAACCACCCTGTGAGCCAGGTGGTATTTCTCAGGATAATATTGTGCAGTATGGGCTTGCCCCGAAATTGTATAAGGCGTTGCCAGTACTGTAAAAAAAAGGCAAACATCGATCAACACTGAAAGCCTTGAATACAAACTGCTACATATTCTCCCGGTATATTTGCTCATAGGATCATTCTTTAATAAAGCGACTTAATTAATTGATCCTGATTTGATGTAAAGTTATATAAATAACTCAAGTTTCGCAGTTAGTTGAACTGCATATGATTAATTGTAATATATGTTGATAACTTCATGATAACTTAGGGGTAAAAGATATGGGGTCTTTCCCATAAGTGGTTATATTTGAGATTACTACATAACAAATAGCCACAGAAGGATGACCCCACAGACCAAAGTTAGTAAGAATCTCCATGAGATTAAAACGATTGTTGATGATTC
>Ga0007800_10000045_pt1 | contig 53254 bp, 35 predicted proteins | sample CryBogmetaGMA14M_FD_60366 | JGI IMG/M metagenome (GOLD analysis project Ga0007800, IMG submission 60366) | Freshwater microbial communities from Crystal Bog, Wisconsin, USA - MA14M | ecosystem: Environmental > Aquatic > Freshwater > Lake | place: Crystal Bog, Wisconsin, USA | collected 2009-07-06 | reverse complement strand
TTTGGAGGCAAAGGCAGGGGAGCAGGTAGAGATAGTTACGGACAGAACGCCTTTCTACGGTGAATCCGGTGGACAGGTAGGTGATCACGGTACAATCAGCAGCAATGGAAATGAAATAGAAGTCCAGGACACTATCAGGCCTTTGCCGGGGTTGACTCTGCACCGGGGGTTCGTAAAGGCAGGCTCGTTGAAAGTGGGAGACAGGGTGCAACTGAAAGTGCAACGAGACCTACGCCTTTCGACTATGACTAACCATTCTGCGACGCATCTTCTCCAATGGGCGCTCAGAAAGGTACTCGGAGATCATGTCAGTCAAAGCGGATCTCTGGTTGAACCCAAGAGGCTGCGATTTGACTTCACCCATTTTTCTCCCATCTCCCATGAAGAATTGGCTCGTGTTGAAGACATGGTAAACGAGAGAATTCGCGAGAACGCGGAGGTAATCAGCCGTACCATGTCTCTGCGTGAGGCCAAATCACAGGGAGCCATAGCTCTTTTCGGAGAAAAATACGGGGAAACGGTACGGCTGGTATCCATAGGAGATTTCAGCAAAGAACTGTGCGGCGGGACTCATGCCTTACGAACCGGGGATTTGGGCCTTTTCAAGATAGTAACCGAGGGTGGGATCGCCGCGGGGATTAGGAGGATTGAGGCAGTTACAGGCAAACCGGCCTTGGACTACGTTCGATCGATGGAAGAGGAGTTGAGAGGACTGTCGGAACGACTTCGGGGAACCCGCGGGGAATTGATTCGCAAGGTGGACAAGCTCCTTGAGGACAAGAAGGCCAAAGAAAGGGACTTTGAGGGCCTTAAGGTTAGGCTGGCCGGAGGCATGACAACTGATATTCTCGATGGCGTGCGAGAAATTAACGGCGTACGGGTCCTGGCCCGGCAGATTGAAGGCGTGTCATCCCCGAAGGATCTCAGGGAATATGCAGACAGGGTGAGGGATCGACTCGGATCAGGAATTGCCCTTTTGGGGGCAAATGCGGATGGTAAGGCTCTCATGATTGCAGTGGTCACCAAAGACCTTGCAGGCCGATTCCATGCGGGAAACATAGTTAAAAAGGCAGCAGCGATGATTGGAGGTTCAGGAGGCGGCAGGCCGGACATGGCCCAAGCTGGAGGTACTGACACAGCCGGTCTGGAGCTGGCCCTAAAATCCGTGGAAGATCTTCTCAACTTATGAGCCGTGTCCCGGACCTGGACAAGCCCCAGTGTTCATTTGCTTCGTAACCATGGGGTTCCATGCCGGGCACCTTTCGCACAAGAGGGAAGCGAGCGGATGGACATAAACGAGAGCAACGAAGTTTACGGGAGAATAACCCGGGTCATTAATGAATTGAAGATGGCCAGGCAGTCTGTGACCATTTTCAAAGTAGTTGAGTTGACAGGATTAGATCAATTTGTGGTGTTTCAATATTTCTATCAAAAGGGTCTGTTACGTGGGAAATAAGCCCGATCGGTAGTGGTCATCGCGCATACCGAAAGGTCGGATGAAATCCATGCCGCATTGTGAGGGAAGAACTGGCGCACTCCTCCAGTTGAGTCTTTTCTTTTAGCCACGGAGGTAAATGAAGACATCCGCAATCGGAAATTGAAGGAGACTCATGCGTTCATTCGACGAGGGGGACGTGCGCCTATACGGGCTACTCATTTTCGGAATCATGGCGCTGGCTTATTTTCAGGCCTTTTTCCATCGTGTATGCCCTGCGGTGGTCGCTCTCGACGTTCAAAGAGATTTCAACATTTCCGCGAGCGTGACCGGTCTGCTCGCGTCCGCGTACTTCTGGGGCTATGCAGTCATTCAATTCCCCGCGGGTCTGCTGTCTGATTCCTTGGGCCCACGCAAGACAGTGACACTGTTTCTGATCATCGGGGGAATCGGCAGCCTTCTCTTCGGGTTGTCCGCGAACGTGGAGTCGGCGGTGGTGGGAAGAGTTTTGGTGGGCCTGGGCGCGGGCATGGTCTTCACTCCCACCATGAAGCTCGTGTCAGAGTGGTTTCGCCTCCATCAGTTCGCGCGGATGAACGCGGCTCTACTCACTACGGGCGGGCTTGGCGCATTGAGCGCTGCCGCTCCCCTCGCGTTCTTCGCACATTGGATCGGCTGGCGTGTGGCGTTTGAGATCATTGGCGTTACGACGTTCGTATTGGCCATACTCACGTGGCTTATCGTGCGAGATCGCCCTGCCGATAAGGGCTGGAAATCGCCGGCGGAAATGGAGCGCGCCGCATTGGGCAAGGTGCTCAACCCTCCCTCCATCGGTCTCATGGCCGGAGTCCGCCAAGTCGTCTCCAGTGGTTACTTCTGGCTCATCGCGCTCTGGTCGTTTTTTACCATGGGCGCTTTTTTTGCGTTTGGCGGCCTTTGGGGCGGTCCCTATCTAATGCACATGTACGGCATGAGCCGGGCCGAGGCCGGCGGCGTCCTCAACATGCTCGCAGTGGGCATCATGATCGGCAGCCCGATTATGGGGGTGCTCTCCGAAAAAATCCTTCATAGCAGAAAACGGGTCATTTTAATCACGTCCAGCACTCTGGTCCTCACGGTAGGGCTCTTGCGGCTTGTCCCCGCAGGGCTGCCCATCTCTTTACTCTACCTGATTTTCTTCCTCTTTGCCGCGTGCGCCATCGCTCCCGGGGTGGTAAGCGTCACCACGGCGAAGGAGCTTTTCCCTCGTGAAATAACTGGAACCTCGGTGGGAACCCTGAATCAGTTCCCGTTCATGGGAGCGGCGATCATGCAGATCGTGGTGGGATGGGCGCTCGACGCCTATCCGGGTAGCCCGGAAACCGGCTACTCACAAGAGGCGTACGGCGTCATGCTGAGTATACTTTTCGGCAGTGTAGTGGTGGGATGGGTCGCGGCCTTGTTCATGAAGGAGACGTTCCCTCGAGGCCGCGGCTGAAATTGGCTCCCTGACAAATTTACTTGCTGGATTCCCGGCTCTTGCGCTTCTGCTTCTTTCCGACCGGAGGTTCATCCACCGGGCAATTGTCCACGATATTGGGCGGGGGCTCGCAATACCCCGGGCCGTACCCCCCTCGGAAGAATGGACCGCCTCCGTAATTGAATTGCCATTCAGCCATTTGAGAATAACTCACTCCCTCTAGTCTCGGCTCCTGGATCTGACCTGACGCCGGGCCCGTGGCCAGGAAAACTATCGGAATAAACACCGTCGCGCACAGAACTACGCCTTTGAAAAAGGGATTCAACATGGGCCACCTTCCCCCGGTTGGTGATGTCTTGAATGCTGTTTTACCGTATCCGATTTTACCATCGTTTGGAGGGAATTTCAACAGCGCAACGCAGCTTATATTGCAAGACTTGACCCCGGTCACTCATTACATTTGCCGTCCAAGCTGGAGCTTTACCAGGAGATGCAACTAAAAAGAGCCATAGGTCTTGTTGCGGTGAAAAGAAAACAGGGACAAACCCCAATCGTAACTTTATTGAGCGGTAGAATTGAATGAGTTGGACGATCTTAGCTGCTCAGAATTTGAAAGACCTGTCCACAAACCCCGAACGATTTCCATCCGTGCTAACACTTACAGGTCCTCCATTATCTCACCTCTTGCAATGCCTCCTCCGCTCTATGAAATCAATCCGTCAAGAAATTCCTGTTCAACCAACACCCTTTTGCACTATGTTCTGTCCAAAGAGTGCTGAAACAATATAAAAGCAATTAGCCACGCGAATGCTATTCGGGGAACTCGAATGACTGAGCATTTGTTAACATTGCCTGAGAACAATGATTCTGCCTTCCCACTTGTCGCAGTTGTTGGGCCTGGCTCGTTATGTAATGCCGCCTACTCCTTTGTGCTCGGTAAATGGTCTGTCGAAGACCGGTCCTCCTTCATGAACTTTAAGCAAATACTCCCCCAGGATTTCCAAGACCACCAGATGTACGCCGCAGTTAAGGACTTGGAGATTATTTTGCTCTCTCTATTTGTGAATGATCAGGTTCCCAGGAAGATCTTTTATTTCTGGTATCCAAACACTCTTCGCGAGGACGCTAGAATTCGATTGTTGTTTATGCTCGGTCAGCGAGGGATTTTTCCCATTCCAGATGACAATGTTTTGACTTCAGCCTTTTCCCAAAGTGGCCTGCTCTTCACGTCCAAAATTACCACCCCCCTGGACGAATTACCGTCAAACTCCTTAATTGAGAAATGGTTCACGCTTTTTCAGAAACACGAGCATTTGGCCGCTAGTATAGGGTTAATTCAAGAATCGTTTCTAATGATTAACCGGTTGTATGGACAGTACAGGTATTATGATTATCTAGAGCTTTCCGCAGCATTCATTCTGATGATTTCCGGGCTTGAGAGCCTATTTTTTCACAGATCAGATGATCATGCTGACATTTCTTTTAAGTTCAAACTATTGGGGTCGATTTATTATTCAAAGTACGTGACAGAAGATTTTTTCTCACAATTTGGTCCAGACGCAAAAAAGCTTACTTATTCAGAAATTATGGACTTGCTGGCAGCACTTTATAACGTGAGGTCGAAAATCGCACACGGGAAAGGCCATGGGCTTTTTTTTGGAAAAAACACAAAGGAATGGCGAAAAATCTTCGAATTGTTGCATGTGGCTCTTGTCAAACCTCGCGACAAGAGTGAGTTCATGAGTCATATCAAGCTATGTCTTGGCCTTCTGGAAAAACACATTCTCGCTCTCATCTACTGCTCCAAGGAGCATCTCGTGAAAGGAGCGAGCATCATCAAGGAAATCTTGTAAGTGCCCATTGCCGTAGCCAGTGGTTTTAGGAACCCGAAATGCCTAGGTGAACCGGAATCCGTAGAACAACGTGAGTATTGTGCCGCTAGTAGCCGCTGCTGAAGCTATCCCAGCGCCAACAGCGGATGGTTCACTCATTCCTGACACCCTCTCTATTCAATTACCCAGCACGAGACGAAAACGCCTGGAGGGTCTTGCGGTTTACTGTTCTATTGTTTTGGCTTTGGTGAGTTGCCAAAGTCAAAATTTTCCACTCCCGGCCACGAGACATATCAATTATCCTGTCGAACTATTCATGTTTGTCTTTTCGCGCCTTCCTCCTGCGCCGGTCCTCAGCCAATCGCCCATTCCTTTCCATCCCTTATCCTTGTAAACCCCAGCTGGGTTAGCGGGAATATCTTTTGGTAGTGCCTCCTTCTCAGTAAATCCTTGTTTGAGGTATTTTTTCCATTCTGTCTGACTCATTAAACTGAGTCCGCGTACAAACTCACGAGCATCCTTGAAAGGAAGAAATTGTCGCTTCTGGTTGGCAATAACTCCGGTACCTAGCCAATCACCCCAATCGACCCATCCTTTTCCTTTGTAATAATGGTCTGGGGCCATGGGAATATCTTCCGGCAATGACGCCTTTTCAGGAAATCCTTGTTTGAGGTATTTTTTCCATTCTGTCCGACTTCCTAAACTGAGTCCGCGTGCAAACATACGAGCTTCTTCGAATGGGCGATATTTCCTATTCCGGGGCGCAATGGTTCCCGTGCCCAACCAATCACCCCAATCGACCCATCCTTTTCCTTTGTAATAATGGTTGGGGTTAGTGGGAATATCTTCCGGCAGAGGCTCCTTTTCAGGAAATCCTTGTTTGAGGTATTTTTTCCATTCTGTCTGACTCCTTAAACGGAGCCCGAGTGCAAACATACGAGCTTCTTCGAATGAGCGATATTTCCTATTCCGGGGCGCAATGGTTCCCGTGCCCAACCAATCACCCCATCCTTTCCAGTCCTCTTTGTAAGTTGTGTTGGCGTTACTGGGAATATCCTCTGGAAGTGCATCTCTATCAGGAAATTCACCCTTGCAGTATCTCCTCCATTCATCGATACTCCTGAGTTTAAGACCATGAACGAACTTGCGGGCCTCTTCGAAGGGACGATAGATCATATACTGGGGCGCAATCCTTCCGGTTCCCAGCCAATCACCCCAACCCCGCCACCCTTGACCCTTGTAAACACGATCCGGGGTTACTGGAATATCATCGGGTAGAGCCTCCTTCTCAGTAAATCCACCACCGCAGTATCCGAACCATTCTGTCTTGCTGAGGAGTGCGAGTCCGTGGACAAACCTGCAAGCATCTTCGAAGGGACGCCACAAGAGTTTTGCCAAACGAGACCAGAACATAGGCTCAATAGCTTCGACAAAACCGTCAGGGTCAATTTCTAAGGCACTAGGAACATCGAATACAAAGATATTGTTTCTGTTATTTCGTTCTACCCCTCGAGAGACATCTCGAAAATACTCAATAATCCTTTCGTCATTGGCTCCAAGCGCCCTTAATACGCTCAGCACATCTGAAAATGCTGTGCTTTCTTGAAAATTGTCGATTGTGGTACCGTCGTCAACCAACAAAGGCACTAGCACATATCCCTTTTCCTTGCTGTCTGACAACCTCAACGCTCTTCCCGTCGCCTGTACGATGTCTACAGCACTTTTCTTGGGGTCGGCGAACACAACACAATCAATGCCTGGTACATCAATTCCCTCTGTCAGGCACCGTGCGTTAGTCACCAATGCTCGGTCTGAAATAGCAAAAGCTTCGAGTTCACGGCTTCGAATCGACGTAGGGGTTTTCCCAGAGACATGGAAAGTTTCTAAATCTCCGAACTCGGGAAAGGTAGCACAGAAGATGTCGTTGATTTCTTTGAAGATTCTTGCCCGTTTTATGCTACTATGGAAAAACACGGCATGCCGTATAGGACAATCTTGCATGGCCCAGCGCAGAGCCACCACGGTGGCTAAGGTTTCAGCTTCAATGGCACTGTCCCAGGACGGTTGATTCGGTTTAACAAAAACATTCTCCTCTATGAGTTGGGCCACCTCTGATTTAGTAACTGCGATAGTAACTATCTTGTAGTCGCTGAGAATAGGTGGTTGTGACTCAAGGGCTTTCTTGAAACTCAACATCTCAAAGGTACTTCCATAAAGCTCCGGGTCTTCCATGCTGGCAATATGCTCACTTTGACCCGCGTACCTCCTCTCAGTAGCAGTCATGAAGATCCGCTTTCCAATGGTAATATTCTCGTCATATAGTAGATGACTGAAAAGGCCACCTTTCTTCCCAACTGTCTTGTGCGCCTCGTCCATAATGCAGAGGTCAAAGGTAAAATTGGCTTTTCGAGAAGCTTCCGCAATGGCTTTCCCGCTCTGGTAAGTAGTGAGAACCAGGGTCACAGTGGCGGTGGCCCTTTTCAGCCATGCAGCAATCTCATCAGGATCTGTGTGGACACGAATGCCTAGATCTTGTGTGAAAACGACCGGGTCATCTCTCTCGATTTCTTTTACAGAGGTATCACTACACACGCACATCCAGTTGACGTCCTGACCATAAGCCTGTGATTCTGTTGCCCACACTTCCAAGGTTTGACGAATTAGGGCCAAACTCGGCACAGCAAGTAAAATCTTCTTTGAATCCAGTTTACTAGCGATCCAATACGCGGCTAAACTCTTACCTGTCGCGCAAGGCATGATCAGTTTTCCACGGCTATTCCCGTTTTGTATGAAATGCTCGTTTGCTTTAGTCACTGCGCTTTGCTGGTGCGGTCGGGGTTGTCGGGGATTTGGGCGAATTGTTTTTCCATCCAGATGGGCATGAAGCCTGAGAAAGAATTCCTCGTCCAGACTTCGCCAAACTTCTCCACAGCATAGACTGAGCTTGTCTTCGTATAACTTTAGTTTGTAGCTAAACCGGTCAGCAGTTGTGCATACCAAGGCTAATTCAATATTCTTGCAAGCGTTGAAAGCGAGAGATGTGAAGGTGCCCAGATCCTGACGGTTGAGCGATTTTGACTCATCTGAGACATACTTGCACTGTATAGCCCAAAACCCACCCTCCTTCGTTTCGGCAATTATATCTATGCCTTCGTCGGTACCCGGTAACCTCAGGTGTTCTCGAACGTGGCGGGGCACCTCCTTTAGGAGCCATACGTTTCTGAGTTTTGTGGCGTAAGTAGAATGGATTTGGAGATAATACTTCGTGAGAGATTCAAAACAGTCACCCTTTTTCTTTTCGCTTAATTGCCGAAGGTGATTGTTGAATTCCTGCCAATTATTCGATTGGCGAACAATTTGTGTTGTCAGCATACGTCTGTACCAGAGCCCTAAGAATATCGAAAAGGTTGTTCGATAGCCCTTTAATCAACTCGGCCAAGCAGTAACTCAGAAGCTTCTCCAAAAAATCCACGATCATCTCCGGGTTCCTCTCAGCGTCCACCTATACTCAATTCACTACGAGGCCAGGACGACTGAGCCCGTCAGGAGATTCAAAAAAGAAATCCCTCCGGATAGCCGTGACAACATTCATGTTTCTCGATAAGGCATCTTGATCCCTTATCAAGCATCTCCTTCTGTCCAGTCGGTGAAAGCGCTGGTTGGCGGTTTCATCTCATAAACGACGAAGCTCATACGTGTTGATCCAGCCTTCCGAGTGGAGATGATCCCAGGCCACCCGGATGTGTTCAGGTTTGAACAGTATACTCTTTCGTTCGCTCCACCGCGCCATGGCTGCTACGGCGATATCGGCATCAACAGCCACTCGGTCGTGGGCTGCAAGCCAGTGAACTGAGGCAAGCAATTCCATACCATAAGGGGTTTCAAAACCGTCCACGAGATCAGCCACCTTTTCCAGTTTTTTTAAGGCTTCCGGGTGCTGTCCGAGAAAAGCATCGGCATGATGCCGGGCACCCGGCAACAACTCAACCTCAATGTCTGGTTGCTGGGTATCACCGTAGCCCGTGATGTAATGGCCTTCGAGCACCTCCAGCACTTTGTTCAGATTGTGGGCGTATGGGCCATAAAGATGTTTGACGTAGCGAAGCCGCAAGTCCAGGCCAGACTCCTGCAGAAAATACGCTAGCTTCTGAATCTCCAACAAAGTCAGCCTGTATGCATGGCGGGCGTACTGCTCCATGAGCTTGATGAACAAGGCCCGTGCAATGGTCATACGGGGTTTTGCGGTACCTACCGGCATTTCCTTGGCATGGGGAGTTCCCTTGGGCTCAAAGAGCTTGACCTGCACACCCGGAAGAATTTTCTCCACTCGTCCCCTGATGGCATCGTTCAACGAGGACAATTTAGATGAAGTCTTCAAAAGAGTAAATGCCTCCCTCGACCTGACGAAAAGTATTTTTCCATGGATTGTTTGGTAATCGATCCGAGACAATTTCCGATTCGTCGCAAGAAATACCCAACTGATAAAGTAAAGCCTGCACAGGACTGACCTGCTTATCGAGTGCCACGACCTTTTATGGGACATCATGGTTGACAGGAGAGGTCAGCGGTGAGTATGCTGAAAAACGCTTGAATACCCCCGTTTTCGCGCACAATTCAGGCCGGGAGTCAGTGGAAGAGGTGAGGCATGTCCGGATGGCAGGCACGGTTAAGGCTGGGGCGGATCATCACCATCTTCATGATGTGGTCCTTGTTGTTCATTGCCACTGTTCAGGCTATGCCGGCCCAGGTGATGATTATCCGACATGCAGAGAAATATGAGGATCGAGCGAAAATACATCTTAATCCTCGAGGACTCACCAGAGCCATGGCTTTCGCTCAGTTTTTTCAGACTGATCCACGTTTTTTAGAATACGGACTGCCTGCTGCCATTATTGCCCAAAAACCTACCCAGAAGAAAAGATCGGTTCGGTGTGAAGAAACAGTGGAGCCTCTCGCACAGGTCTTGGGACAGAAGGTGATCAACCGCTTCGCTTACGGCGAGACGGAAGAGTTGGCCAACTGGCTGCGAGCCGGCGCAGAATGGGATTCCAGGTCAGTCTTGATCTGTGCACAGCACCAAGACATACTGCCCCTTGCCAAGGCGTTGGGCGTGCCGCAGGTCAGGCAAGTCGTGTGGCCCCACGAGACCTATGACCGAGTATGGCTTATCGATTTTTCTCCGAAGGATGGGACAGTTACCTCCTTTCGTGACATCCCCCAGTGTTTACTATTTGGTGATTCGTTTCAGGTGGAGTCGAGCGCGAAACAGCCAGGAAGTCTTAACTTTTCGCAAACCTATCGTGAGACTTCAAGTGGCTCCGCAACCGAGAGCGTGCCGGAAACAATATGGAGGTGCCGCATTATCGCTGAAATACGGGGGGATTTCTCACGAGTCGATGACGAAACAATCCCCATGCTCCGACTGGGTGGCTTCACCTTCGGCTACTATGCCACGACCCTGGGTAAGTTGAGGCAAAACAAGGACGCGGAGGTTAAGACGGATGCCGTGGCCGGATCCGGGTCGATGCGTTACAACTACAATGCTACGGTGGACGGCATAGAACAGACCTATGCCTGGGTGTCCTTTGCCTGGGACAAAGAGTGCTTGAAGGTGGAATTCAAAGCGGAGGTCGATGAAACGAAGCTCACACCGGATCTGAATATGCCGGTGGAATTCCATCTGGAAAGAAGCTATGGTACGATAACCGGTGTTACGAACTGCTATCTGGCTTTCGGAGATAAGCGATTTCACGCCTCAGCCGGGCTGCCCTACCGGGGCGCTGCGACAAAATCAAGGGACGCATCGAACAATGAGGTCTACGATGTAGCAGTGGGAGAGGAGAACGGCGTCTTAGTCGAGAAACGGTACCTCCCTGAGTTGTGAGTTTGGACTATTCTTGAGCATCATGCTGCACAACCGGTTCAGCATCAAGGCAAAGTGCAGCTAAGAGTTGTTTGTGGTTTAGATGTCGTTTTTTGTACGACAAACTATCGGATACTCATTTTTCAGAGCCCATTTTTCTCTATTAAAGGCACTTCAAGAACTTCTCCGAAAAGCTTTTCTCATGTGTGGCAAAAGTCCATCGAGAAGGACCGCTTGCGCTTTTGCAGTCTCAAGGTTATAAGAGATGCTCACGGGGTGTAGCGCAGCCTGGTTAGCGCGCGTGCCTTGGGAGCACGAGGCCGCCGGTTCGAATCCGGCCACCCCGACCATTATCTTTCGCTCTTCATTTTTCGGAGAATTGAGCCACACCTCAACCCTTTGTTATTGCGTAACCCTTTCGTCTCATCATCCTTGTCAATCCTGAAAGGCAGTTAGAAACCATGAAGTTCGCACCGAACTGCGTCATTCGTTTATTGATAGCAATAATATTGGTCCTGATCGTTGCCGGTACTCTTTGTTGGGCGGATCGAGGTGATTCCGGCAGCCTACTCAAACTGACGATTATGTATATGAACGATCCACACGCTCACTACGTGCCTTATTCCAAGGAAGGTTCGTCAGGTCTGATAGGAGGATTCGGCAAAGCCCGCACGGTGATGTCCGAGCTTCAGGCACAGAATCGGCAACTAGGCAAACACACTCTCATTTTCTTGGCCGGTGACCTTCTTATGGGCACGCCTTTCTCTACCGCATTCAAGGGACAACTTGGCGTCACCTTAATGAACACAATGCAATTCGACGCAATGGTTGTGGGGAATCACGATTTTGATTATGGACAAGACAATTTGATGTCAAATGTTAAGCCGCGCATGAAATTTCCTCTGATCAGCGCAAACATCAAGACCCAGTTCGGTGACTACGTTTTTCAAAGGACCTTGATCAAAGACATCTCCAATCCAAAATCAAGAATAGTTATTCTGGGACTTACCACCGCTGATACACCTGTGACCACTTTTCCAGACAATGTGAAAGACCTGGTCTTCGACGATCCGATAAGAACAGCACAAGAAGTCTTGCAAGGCTTTGACAATAGCGATCTGGTAATCGCTTTGACCCATCTTGGTGTTGAAGAAGACAAGCGATTGGCCGAGGCTTGCCCCAAAATTGACATTATCATCGGGGGTCACTCACACACGGCTCTGTTCAAACCGATAAAAGTGAATAATGCTGTTATCTGTCAAGCGGGAGCCTATGCGGAATACGTTGGAAAACTTGACCTAGAGGTTCAGGACGGCAGGGTGATCAAATATGACGGAGAGTTAATTTCTCTGGGGACTGAAATCAAGGAAGACCAAGAGATTGCATCAATAATCGACGACTACAAGAGTAAAATGGATTCGAGTCTTGACAGCGTAATCGGCAGGACCGAAGTACTGCTTGAAGGCAGACGCAGCGCAGTGAGGTCCGACAGGGGAAATAATCTAGGACGTCTCATATCCTATAACATGGCTCTAAACACACAATCCGACACCGCATTGATCAACGTTGGGGCCATAAGAGCGAGCTTTCAAGAAGGCAATATCACTCTAGGAGAAGTGTACATTGTCCTGCCCTTTTCAGATACCGTGGTTACAATGGACCTGACAGGAAAAGATATTGCCGAAGTTCTCCAGAGAAGCGCTGAACTCCCGGACGGCAGCGGTGGAAAACTACAGTCATTCGGCATAGAATACGGCGATGACGCAGGAAGTTTGAGAATCAAAAGAATAGGTGGTCGTGATTTCCAACCAGAAAAGGTATACTCGGTAGCAACAAACAACTTTCTTGCAGCAGGCGGAGACGGGTATATCGTTTTCAAAGAAAAAGGTCGCAATAGGTATGACTCGGCCATTCTTGTCAGCGATCTTATGATCAACTATATCCAGGACAAGAAGGTCATTACCCAAAAGGTTTTAGAAAGTATCAACTGACAGTTCTTCCGGTACGGAGAGGATACCCTTGAACCTCTACTTATTCTCCCCATCCCCTTTATTACCTTGCCTTTCCCTAATGGTCTGCTCAAATCCTCTGTCCGTCGGATGATAAAATCGCTTACCGCGTATTGGTTCAGGAAGATGTTCCTGTTCCACCGATGCTCCAGGGTAATCGTGAGCATACTGGTATCCTTTGCCGTAACCCAATTCTTTCATGAGGTGAGTCGGGGCATTGCGTAGATGAAAAGGCGCAGGCAGGTGTCCTGAATGGGAAATTTCCTCCTTCACCGATAGATAAGCGGTTTCCAAGGAGTTGGACTTGGGAGAAACTGCCAGGAAAACAACGGCCTGAGCGAGGGCAAGGGTACACTCGGGAAGGCCGATGAAACGGCAGGCCTGAAAAGCGGCAATCGCCTGTTCAAGCGCCCTGGGTGAAGCGAGACCCACGTCCTCACTCGCAAACCGTACAAGTCGCCTGGCAATGTAAAGAGGATCCTCGCCTCCTTCGATCATGCGGCCCATCCAGTAAAGACCGGCATCGGGGTCACTGTCTCGAATGGACTTATGAAAGGCGCTAATCAAATTGTAGTGTTCTTCCCCTGACTTGTCGTAAAGAAGGCTCCTTTTCTGAGCAGCCTCCTGGACCAAGCCGGGATCTATTTCTCGCTGCCCTCGGCGATGGGCTTCAACGCCTGCTAGTTCAAGGATGTTGAGTGCAGACCTGGCATCGCCTCCTGCCAAAGCCACCAAGAGATCCTCAGCCTCTCCGACGAATTCCAGATCAAACTCTCCCAGCCCTTGATCCGGGTCTTTCAATGCACTGGAGAGAATATCCTTGATGGCATCGGATTCCAAAGCTTGAAGGACGAATACCCGGAGCCTGGAAAGCAAAGCGGAATTCACCTCAAAACTGGGATTTTCAGTTGTCGCGCCGATTAGTACGAGCGTGCCGTTTTCAACGTGGGGAAGTAAATAATCCTGCTGAGACTTGTTGAATCGATGAATCTCATCGAGGAACAGAATCGTTTTTATACCCGAATATTTCAGGTCTTCCGAGGCACGTTTGGCAACATCTCTGATTTCTTTCACTCCCACGGTTACGGTCGAATAGTGAACAAAATGGGAGCGGGATCGCATGGCTATTATCCTTGCCAGCGTCGTCTTTCCGGTGCCGGGCGGTCCCCACAAAAGCATAGAAAAAACATGGTCTTCCTCGATAGCGCGGCGAAGAATCTTTCCAGGGCCGAGCAGGGCTCTCTGGCCAACGAAACCATCCAGGCCTCGGGGTCTCATTCGATCGGCAAGAGGCCTGTCCGGGGAGGATGTCACGGAGTTGTCGAATAGATCCATAGATGTCCGCACAGATTCAGAAGCCGGTGAATCGGTCAGCCGGCAATCTGATAAGCCTTAAGTAGTTGGGGCCGACGAGACTTCAGATTACCTTAATACAAATGCGCAATCAAGGCACATTGGTTCGGCTTACGAGGCTTTGCTGCTATTTCCCTGGATTTTCTTCTGCATTCGTGGTACTCAGTTCAATGGTCCTGACACGATGAAACAACCGAGGCTCAAATGCAGCGCATCGGATTGGTTTTGAAAAGAGCTGAAGAACAGGCTCTGACACTTGGCGAAAAAATCAACCGCTTTCTCCGGGATTCCGGGAAAGAAGTATTGCTCGAGGATTACTTCGGAGACCTCGCGAAGACCTGGAAAGCGACGGTCGCCGATCACATTGCAGATGAGGCTGATCTCTTGGTGGTCCTGGGCGGGGATGGCACAATTTTGAGGGCCGCTTCACTGCTGAAAAGTAAGCCCACCCCTGTGCTCGGGATCAATCTCGGACGTGTGGGGTTTATGACGGAGATTTCTCCACAAGAGGCGATCTCAGAACTCAAATCGGCCCTGGAAGGTTCGTCCGTACTTGTGGAACGGATGTTGCTTCAGATTACTTTTCCAGATGGCCAAACTGCAAGGGTGCTCAACGATGTTGTAATTCACTGGGGAGGAATAGCACGCCTTATCGATCTTGGCATAAAAATGGGGAATGCAAGAGAGTTCGAACTCAGGGCGGATGGTCTCATAGTTTCAACCCCCACGGGGTCCAGTGCCTATTCATATGCAGCCAATGGTCCGCTGGTTCACCCGGAGGTCGAAGGAATTCTCTTGACTCCTATTTGTCCTTACGCCGGCCTCAAGAGGCCGCTCCTGGTTCCTCCATACCTTCAGACGGAGTTGTTCTTGAGAAGGGGTGAACAATTTACTTTGACTCTTGATGGACATACCACGGTCAATCTCGACCAAGGCGTCTCCATCCAGATCGTTCGGGCTCCGCTGCCTTTTATAATGGTCCAATCCAGGGTCCATGATTATATTGATTTATTGAGAGAAAAGATGAATATGATATGAGTTGATTCAGGCAACAAATTAGACCGTCCTGGAAGCAAACGATTGTTTAGAGGGCCTTTAAGCGTGCCTTTCAATTTGATTGTTGTGCCGGTTGAAACTTTTTGGATCTCATCATATCCTCCCGGGCAAGTGAACCAGGCAATATTCACACCGCATATCCAATGTTTATCCGAAGTTTATGTTACGGTATCTTAAAATAACCAACCTGGCGATTATTGACAAAGTCGAGGTGGAATTTTGCGAAGGCTTAAACGTTCTGACAGGGGAGACCGGAACCGGCAAGTCCATTCTCATTGGAGCACTGAATTTGGCTCTGGGAGCCAAATGTTCTCCTGACATGATACGCACAGGTGAGGAAGAAGCCCAAGTGGAAGCCCTTTTTGATATACCCGAGGGAACAACTTTGCCGAAGGGAATCAAACTTGATAGAGATCCAGCAAGCGAGGTTATTCTATCACGTAGAATAATGGTTTCAGGCAAGTCCAGATGCTTTATAGACGGCAATCTAGTGCAACCGACGCTGCTGCGGTCAGTGGGGCAGGCTCTCGTCAGTATTTTCGGTCAACACGATCATCATGTGCTGATGGACCGTGAGGAACATCTGGAGATTCTTGATCGGTTTGGAGGCCTCCACCAGTTACGCCGGGAGACATCCGACGCATTTGCTATATGCAAAAAGGCTGAGCAGGATTTGCTTCACGCCGAAAAAATACTCGACACCATGCAACGCGAAGGAATAGAAAACGCTGCTACAACACTGGAACTCAACGAAGCTTCCTTAAAGTCGAGGGAAGATGAGTTGCTTCTTGAGGAGAGGGACAGGTTAAAATGTGCCGTCCAAATTCGAGAGAAGGCATTTGAGGCCTATCATGGACTGTATTCCCGTTCAGGAAGCCTCATCGAGGGTTTTACCGATGTGAGAAAGGCTGTCGGATACCTGGCCTCGGTCGATCCCAAGCTGATCAAACTGCGTGATAACCTGGAGGAAGCGGTTTATCGGATCGAAGATGTGGCCATGGAACTTAGGGATGTCTCGGAGAAATTTCACAGCGACCCCGTGCGCCTTGAAAATATTGAGGAGCGTCTCGCTCTTGTCAGACGTTTGAAGAAGAAGTACGGGACGGATCTGGAAGGACTGATTGGACTTCAAGATTCCTTGGTTGTCGAATCAGGCAAGATTCTTGAGGCCGATTCCAATGTGAAGAAAATCAAGGCTAACCTCGAGAATCTAAGAACAGCCTATCTCGATAGTGCCATGAAACTATCTGAGGTGAGACATTCAGTTGCCGAGAAACTGGAAGCCTCCATGAAAAAGGAACTCGAAGATCTTGCCATGCCTAATGCTCAATTTACCGTGTCATTTCATGACATGGAACCTCAGAGATGGCTGTCCACAGGGCTTGAGAAAGCCGAATTCTATCTCGCTCCTAACCCCGGAGAAGTTGCGAGGCCATTAGCGCGTATTGCTTCCGGAGGCGAACTATCCAGGATCATGCTCGCTCTAAAGGCTCTCCAGGTAGACCTTCGCGGGTCCTCAACCGTAATTTTCGACGAAGTAGATTCAGGTATTGGCGGCCACACGGCATTCGCTGTCGGGACACGGCTCGCACGTGTGGCTGGTCAACAGCAGGTTCTCTGCGTTACGCACCTGCATCAGATAGCGGCTCTTGCCAACCATCACCTGTCTGTTCGTAAGTCAGTGGAACAGGGGCGGACCCACATTGTGGTGACCCCTCTCGGCAGGGAAGACCGGGTGGAGGAACTCTCCAGAATGCTGGGGGCTTCGCCCCAGTCCGAATCGGTAAGAGAGCATGTGATGCGCTTGATGAATGTGAGCACTCCAGGGGTGACCAGTTGATACGCAAGGCGAATCTGGTTGAGATCAAGACGATCCATAGGATCATAAACGAACAGGCACAATCGGGTCACATTTTGCCTAGAGCCATGAGCGAGCTGTATTCACAGGTCAGGGATTTCACGGTTATCGTTGATGAGGATTCAGGCGAGATCATTGCCTGCGGTTCATTACAAATTGTTTGGGAGGATTTAGCGGAGATTCGCTCCCTGGCGGTAAGAACTTCTTTTCAGGGCCAAGGCTCTGGTAGTAGGCTGGTCGAGGCCCTTCTGGAAGAGTCCGAACGAATGGGAGTGAGGAGGGTCTTCGTGCTCACGTACAGACCAGAGCTGTTTCAGAGACTCGGATTCAGTGTCATGGACAAAAGTTTACTTCCCCATAAGATCTGGGCTGACTGCATAAGGTGCACTAAGTTTCCGGATTGCGATGAAATAGCTCTTGTCAGGGGTACTCAATGGGCTTTGAATACAACCAGTTAGAAGCCAAAGGCGATGCGAATCTACGGATGCGGGCCATTGTCGGCAATAAAAACCGATGTTCAGGCACTAGTTACTTTGTGTGCAGTGTGTTGCTGTCTGCTGTCCTGGTCTTAGCGGGGTGCGGAGCAATCAATCCAGGAAAGTGGAAAGGCATTGAAAAAACGTCTAAGGATGAGCAGTATTACTTGGTCAAAGACGTTTTTTTGACGCCGGGATCAGCATACATCAGCAAGCAGGCGTTCGATCACAATATGAACGACAGTGTGAACCTGTTTTTTACTCCAGTGAATGAAAAGAACCACTATGTTTCTGAATCTATTTGGTTTGATCCCACAGATCAGGAGTTTAGAACCATAAGGATGACTCACGACGTACAGACCGAGAGCAAACAGGATTTACAAAGAAAAAAGGCGGGCACGCCCAGGGTGCATACTATTTCTACGAAGGAACTTTTCAACCACAAGCCGGGTCTATGGAAAGTGGCGCTCTACGTTGACGGCAACTTGGCGAGACGATTGACCTTTAGTGTCAGATAGTCAGCCGGGATGCTGCATTGATGGGGCTTGCGACACGAAAGGCAAATGGCCCTTGCCTCAGGTTGAAAGAGGTATTAATAACTTAGAATAAATCTTAAGTTCGGAGGCTTGGTGTCAATTACCAGAAAAAAGTTGAATATCCTGGTCCTTTTCTTGGTTTATTTATGTCTATGTGGGGTTACTGCCGTATCGGCGGATCTAATTCTTGCACCGGACTACCTGTGGGATCGGCATATTGCAGAGAAAACAGATCCAATAGGAATAGCGGACACACACCTGGGAATTCCCTATCGAGATGATGGGGCGCTAGACAGCCGGGGATATTTCACCACCTTTGCAGACCCAAGTATGCTATTGGACACCCCCGGCCTTAATTGCAGCGGATTGGTCGTGTCTGTTTCTCGATTTTTGTTCAACAAGAATTGGACCCTCGAAGAAGTGACTCGGGATAGGCAGTCCAACAGCGGGAAAAATTCCCCTCTTGGGAAAGACTGGGATTTCGGTTGGGACCTGATACTCAACCTGACTGATGGGAGTCAACGTCGGGTAATAATGCCTGACCAGGGCGAGTATCCCATCGAATCGGCTGACGGCACGACCTTGAGAGGATTTGACCTTCACGATTCAACGGCCTGGCAGAGGGTCTTGCCCCAGATGCGAGTCGGTCGGGTTTACCTGGGAAGCATAAGTCGACCTGCCCGTGATCAAGGATACAAGCTTCTGCACTACCACGTGGTACTCATGATGCCCGACCCCAAAGGAGGGGTTCAGCTCTACCACGCCACACGGAGAAGCCAGGTTCACCGGATCAATATCAACTCTCAACAGGGCTTGAATCGATTCATGGGCCAGTTCAGGGGAGCTAGTGGCGACACCAAGAAAATTCTCATAGTGGAGGCGATACTACCGAATCTGGCCACAGGAACCGAAGATGTAACTGACGCAAAGGCAGAGAGCCCGGTTCCACCACAGAAGATTGCCGAGGATCTGAAACCTGTTTCACCCCAAACGTTAACAACAATGGAGCAATCGACACCAGGCAGTGTGAAATCTCCCACGGAGACCTCGGCTCCCCCCCAGACTGTTGCCCAGGACAACCGAGCACAGGGAGCGATGACTCCCCCCTCATTAGGATCGACCAAGCCTGCCGGCCCGGACCTTGTGATCAACCATCTTTCGGGCAAGGTCTTCAATTCGTTTCCGGAACTGGTAACCCACATTCCCCGTTTCTCCGATGACCGAAAGAACAGCCTGAAATTCTGGTTTCATAATCGAACCCGGACTCCCCGCAACCTAGAGATATTCCTACGGGGACCAAGCGGAGAAGCTCATTACAGAGGGCAACTCCCCGATGCTACCCAAGACCTGTCGGTGATTTATCCACAAGATTTTGCCGGTCCAGCCCAGCCCGCGATGAAACAGGGCGAGTACCTGTCCGAAGTCAGGGTAGACGGCGCTCAATGGTGCGCCAACCTTTTTGAAGTGGCAGTTCCCCGTGAGGCGCAGCCCAAGATACTAAGCGTTCGTGCTCCGGCTTCAGTTCAGGCAGGCAATAATTTCACCGTTGCCATTGAAGCCAAGAATCTCGGTGCTGAATCCGATTATGGTGGAATTACAGTTTCCTCGCCCGACCCATCAGGTTTAAAGCTGGTATCCGCGAAACCAGGCCGAATTTATGGTCCCGGCAGCACGGTGCTTTCGGTGACGACCGACCGTATCAGGACCAAAGTGCCGATGGCCGAGCGGTGGATAGAACTCTGGGGTGAAAATAAAGCGTACGATCTGCAAGTACAGATTCAAGCAGGTCGACCAGGAATCTATCCCCTTTACGTTCGCTGTGCGATCAGAGGCGTGAATGTTAAAAGTAGCGTCATCCTAATGGATCCCAGCGGCGCAGATACGGTAGATCAACAGGGATTTCCTGTTTTTGTGCATCAGATAACAGTTAGATAGAAGGCCGCGTCTCGAGCTTCACAGATAGGGGCACCGTGCCCTGCATCCGGTTTTGGACATCGATGTTGCGGTTTTCGGCAGAGAGGTAGTCAAATGAAGAATCGGACAAAATTGCTCACTGTAGCCATGGTCATAATTTTTCAGACTATAGTGATAGGATCCGCCATGGCCAAAGTTGACGAGCCATGGTCCGAGATTGAAGCACGAACTAAATTCCTGCGCACCAAGCACTATATTGAAGTTATCAGGGTTCATTCGGATGCCTACACGAGTGCCAAGGCTAAGGGTGGACAGGAGGTGCCTGGGCCTTTTCCGGTTCACGTAATCCTGCCGGATAACTATGAGACCGATCTGAATCGGCGCTATGGAGTGGTCTATCTCCTGGGAGGAAAATCTGGATGGGATAATGGCCCGGAACTTGGAGGAGCCACTTACTGGTCGGTGTGGTGCAAGACCCCTTTGGCAATGGACAATCTCAAATCAGGCAAGTTGGCTGTTGTGAATTTCCAGGAAAACATTACCGACCAGGAACTTCAGATGTTCAATCAATGGTTGAGTGAGGACCCGTACGAAGATTTGATCGTGGTTTCGCTCTGGAACCCGGGAGGTGGTGAGACGAGCCGTTACGAGAAGTATTTGATCGGTGATGTGATACCCTATATTGATGCACATTACAGGACTGTTCCAGACCGCCGCTTCCGAGGAATCGACGGTGCCTGCGCAGGGGCTGCTCAAGCAATAATGATTTCAGCTCGTAGGCCAGATATTTTTGGCTATGCCGGGGGACAGCAGACCGACCTTGGAAGCTATCCCATGACTGGTGAGGTCTGGTACAGGAATGTGGCCAGAATAAAAAAGGCGGGCGGTATTGCCTACAACATCAACACCAATGTCAAGGATGGATGTAACTCTTTCAGCAATCGGGGACGCTTGTATGAACTGGTCCAAAGCATGAGGACCGAAGGTTTTCCCGTTGAAGTAAACGTTTTCGCAAGCTGTCCACACGGGTACTGCGCGTATAGATATCCAAACGGTCACCAGGCATTATACTGGTTCTCCAAACAATTCAAAAAGAACTTCATGGCGCTGGGGATCAATCAGAATCTCCCACCGGCAAAAACAGCTTCACCGCTGGATCTGGACGGCGGCAAACCAGGACATCAGGACAAGCAGTCGCAAACGGCCCAACGTCAGAACTGGCCGCTTCCAGGGCTCTGGTAAGTGCAGGGATGGAAGAGAATTATCTTTTGAAAATCTTGATGAAAGGCTTCCCCGTCCCGGTCAAAGAAAACTTACTGCGTGCAACTGCTGTTGGTGTCGCAACACTTTTCGCTTTATGGCTTCTCGTCGGCTGCTCTAAATCGGCCGAACATGAACCCAAAGGTTTTAACCCCAGGCAGGACAGCCGCAGTCAGATGGAGTCCGGGAGTAGCGGAATCAATAGCCCGCAAGGTCATCAAACGGCAAGGAACTTCGCAACTGATTCCACGCAAACCACTCAAGCACGTCCTCTACCTGGCACTTCGAGGAATTCGCCTGTAACGATATCGCCGGATTCAGAAGAAACGGTCGGTTCGGTTTCGCTTGGTGGGGTACCTTCTCAACTGGTCATCGAAAAGATCTCTGGATACAAGACTGCGGGCGAATATTTCATCTTGCCCTCTAAGAAATTCTCGCAAGCGATGTCCGTCGTTACTCTGCCTCAAGATTATGAAAACCGGCCAGATAAGAAATATCCTCTGGTAATAGTTTTCGGGGGGGCCGGAGAATGCGCCAAACCGCCCAGAAGCGGGGCCCTTGCCTGGATGCACTATTACAAGACCGACGAGGCTGTACAGTCACTACAGAACAATCATCTTGAGGCACGGGATTTCAAAGGACTGGTGAAACCCGAGCACTTGGATCAATTTAATAGGAGACTCAAGAACAGTCCCTATGACGGCGTAATCTTGGTCTGTCCATATTCTCCTTTGCTGTCGCCTCTGGTAAGACTGGAAACTCCAGAATACGAATCGTACATAATTGAAGAGTTGATTCCGGCTTTGAAAAACCGGTACAGGGTGGCTTCAGGAAGTGTCGGCGTGGATGGAGTTTCCATGGGCGGCGCTCGTTCCATGTATTATGGTTTCAAGTATCCAAATGTTTTTTCGAGTATCGGATCGGTTCAGGGGGCTTTCGGTCCATACCTGGAGATCTACAGCGACCTGGTGCGAACTAATCGGGACATACTCAAGACAAAGGCCATCCAACTGGTGACGAGCGATGGAGATTCCATGGCTCCATCGGTCGAGAAGATGCATCGACTCCTCGATTCTCATGGGATATCCCACCGATACCTTACACTCTCAGGGCCTCACGACTATATTTTCAATCAAGGACCAGGTTCTTTGGCGCTGCTCGTGTTTCACAACCAGGCTCTTTCCCAGAAACCCACCGGCCCGATCAAACGCAAGTAATATCAACCCTCATGAACTTCGACAATGTCCGTAAACTAATGAATCTGGCTCTTGAGGAAGAAATATTTACTGGAGCGGTTGTTTCAGCGAGCTACAAAGGAGATATAGTTTATCAGGAACCGCACGGTACATTGGGAGGCTCAGGAACTGACTCGGTTACTTTAGAGACTCTCTTCGACTTGGCGTCACTCACCAAGATTCTGGCCACCACTCCCTGTTGGATAATCCTTGCGACCAGCGAACCGGAAATTCTGAATAGTGGTTTACCAAGATGGTTTCCTGAGTCTCCACTGAACAAGCAAAAAATTACTCCAAGACATCTGTTGGCTCATGCTTCGGGTCTCCCGGCATGGAGGCCGTTTTATTTGACAAGATTCTCCGATCCGCCCGCGGGAATTGTACTTGAGAGGATCCTCGGAGAATCCCTGGAATACCCAACAGGTCAGGGCTGCATTTACTCGGATCTCGGATTCATGCTCCTGGCATGGATAATTGAATGCGAGACCGGGGAAGACTTGGAAACTTTTTCCAAGGAGCGGATTTATAAGCCCCTCGGCATGAAAAATGACCTCATTTTTAGGCCGGATGCCGATAAGAGCGCGGTGGCATGGACTCGTTCGGGGGATCCCCCTGGTCTTGTTAACGATCTTAATGCTCGTGCACTGGGTGGTGTCGCGGGTCACGCAGGCCTGTTCGGAACTGCTGGAGGCGTTTGCGCTGTGGCAGGCGAGATTCTTCTTAGCCTAAAATCTGTGAAGGGTTTTTTCAACCGGGACTGCATGAGAACTTTCTCCATGAGGGCAGGCTTTTCAACTGGTAGCACAAGGGCGTTGGGGTTTGACACACCCTCCGCTGATTGGTCATCGAGCGGCCGACTTTTTTCTGCCGAAAGTTTTGGCCACACGGGATTTACCGGGACCTCGCTGTGGATTGATCCCACGCGGGATTTGTCCTTGGTGTTGCTCACAAATCGCGTATTCATGGGGGAAGCGGACCAGCGCATTAAAAAGTTTCGGCCGCTGATCCACGACGCAGTCATGGAGGTCCTCCCATGAGTCCGCTAGATCAATGGTATGATCAACTTACAGAAAGGAGTACGAAGACTATGCTGAAGTTCGAGAAGGCTCGAAAGAACCTGCCTCAATTTAGCGGGCACGCCGGTATAGCCTTTTCTTCGGAGGTTTGCCCTGAGTCTTGACATAGTGAAAGTATGAGGAATTAACAATTGTCGGGGAATCCCGGCACAGTAACAGGAGCCTATCATGGAATATAGGGACATACTGGTAGATTCTCAAGGTGAGCTGGGTTTCATAACGTTAAATTCTCCCAAGACCGTAAATGCTCTGTCGAAAAACATGATCGGGGAGATCATTTCGTCACTTGAGGCTTTCAGTGCCGCTCGTACCACAAAGGTAATCGTGATCAAGGCCAACGGGAAACATTTCTGTTCCGGCCATGACCTGACTGAAATGGTGGGCGGGAGCCGATCCGACTACAAGTTTATTTTTGACCAGTGCACTCGTATGATGAATCTTATTCACGAGATCGATCAAATAGTCATTTCACAAATACACGGAGTGGCAACGGCAGGAGGCTGCCAACTTGCCGCTCAATCTGACCTTGTCATTGCTGATGAAACCGCACGTTTTGGTACACCGGGAGTTAAAATCGGTATTTTCTGTACTACGCCGATGATCGCCCTTTCCCGTGTGGTAGGGCGCAAACTTGCCCTCGAGATGCTTCTTTCCGGCCGAATGATATCAGCCCGAGAGGCCGAACTACACGGGCTTGTAAACCGGGTTGTCCCATCGGAAGAGTTGGAAAAAGCTACCACGGATTTGGCACTGTCTGTTTCTGAAGCCAGTCCCCTTGTTCTCGGCATAGGAAAACGCGCTTTTTACAATCAGATCGAGCAGGATGAACGTAGAGCCTATGAATATGCGGTGAATGTTATCACGCTGAATCTGATGGCAGAGGATGCGCAGGAAGGTATCAAGGCTTTTCTAGAAAAGAGAAAGCCGTCCTGGAAAGGCCGATAGATCAATATTTGATATCTCGTAAACTTCTCCACTTGAAAGCTTACTTGGGTTCCACAAGACTTGACCAGGATGGCCGCTGGTGATATCCAAGGTTGCCATGTATGCGACCAATTCTTCTCTCATGGCCCATCCCCATGACCATGGCTGGGAGATGGAGCAACTGCTTCTTGCAGCCAGACAGGTCAAGGAAAATGCATCAGTCCCCCTGAGCCGCTTCCGAGTGGGAGCCGCAGTTCTGACCAAAAGCGGAAAAATTTTCGAGGGATGTAACACAGAATCTCTTATCCCTGTACTTGGGGTGTGCGCTGAGCGTAACGCAATCAATCACGCGCTCATTCACGGGGAAAAAGAGTTCTTGGCCGTAGCTGTCGTATCTGACCTCAATGCGCCTCTTCTGCCCTGCGGGACATGCCTGCAATACATCCAGGAATTCGCTCGTCAGGAGGGAAAGGATGTGCTCATTATTGCCCAGGGACGATCCGGAGACCAAATTATCAGCAGTCTCGAGGAGCTTTTCAAGGGCGGATTCAGCCCGGAAACCTCAGTCAGAGATATTCAAGAGTCCTTCAGGTGGGCAAGTGAAGACGAGATGGAGTTCACTGCCGACGAAAGGTAATTGCTGCGTCAACTGTTAAATGGCCCCAAGGTCCATCAGATTACCCGTCTGAGCCATGGAAATCCCCACGAGTAGAGCCTCCCGGCGAAAAAGCTTGTAAAATAGTCTAGAGTTGTAATAAAATCAATATGGTGACTTTTCTGCTGGTTTGAAGTCTCCAGTGAGAATTTGGGATTTTTCTTATAATCGATTTGTATGTAATCAGCTTTCCCGGGGACTCACTTGCGGCGGTGGAACCGGCTCGAGCCTCAAGTCAGGTTTCGTGGTGTCAATGGCGTCAGTGCCACTGGAGGAAAAATGTTTCAACGGATTCCCTCCGCTACAGGTGAGACGGGAGAACACTCAGCACAGGCTCCGGATGATGCTCCCATGGGTTTGAAGTTCACGCGGTTCTTTTCCATTCCCGACCGGAACCCGATGGACATGGTGGAGTGGGAGCGGCGTCCCGCGATAATCAGAAATGCTTCGGGCCAGACCATATTCGAGCAGGTAGGGGTTGAGGTTCCCTCTTTTTGGTCGGATATGGCTCTGAACGTAGTGGCATCACGCTATTTTCATGGGCGGCTAGGAACTGTTGACCGAGAATCCAGTATCAGAGAACTCTTGCTGAGAGTGACCAGCACTATTGCACGGTGGGGAAGTGAGCAGGGTTATTTCGAGTCTAGTCAGGATGCAACCGTGTTCCAGGACGAACTTGTCAGTCTTTTGCTTCACCAGAAGGCCTCTTTTAACAGCCCGGTCTGGTTCAACGTGGGCATTGAGGAGGTTCCACAATGCTCAGCATGCTTCATCCTAAGCGTTGATGACACAATGGAGTCTATACTTCGGTGGTACACCGAGGAGGGATTGATTTTTAAAGGAGGATCGGGAGCGGGAGTCAATCTTTCCCAATTAAGATCTGCTAGGGAACCACTCGCAGGTGGAGGGACCGCTTCCGGACCGATCTCTTTCATGAAGGCCGCGGACGCTTCAGCCGGAGTGATCAAGTCAGGCGGTAAGACGCGACGGGCAGCTAAGATGGTCATACTTAATATCGACCATCCGGACATCCTCGAGTTCATCCGTTGCAAAGCTTCAGAGGAAAAGAAAGCCCATGCCCTGATCCGGGAAGGCTACGACGGTTCATTTGAGGGACAAGCCTATTCTACAGTGGCATTTCAGAATTCCAATCACTCCGTCCGAGTGCCGAACGAGTTCATGGAAGCCGATGAAAAAGACCGAGAATGGAAAACCAGTTTCATCCTTACAGGAGAGACCGCCGACACTTATCGAGCACGGGATCTGCTTCGAGAAATTGCTATTGCTACCCATCAGTGCGGCGATCCTGGAGTCCAATTTGATACCATCATCAATCAAATGAACACTTGTCCTGAAACCGCACCGATCAGGGGTTCAAACCCATGCTCCGAGTACATGCACTTGGACAATTCCGCCTGTAATCTAGCTTCCCTAAGGCTCACCGCTTTTCTGGACCGCAGTGATCTATTCCGGGTTGACGCCTTTTGTCGAGCGATAGACATTATGATCACAGCCCAGGACATCATGGTGGATAAAGCAGCCTATCCATCCCCGTCTATAGCTCGGAACTCCCGCAACATGAGGGCGCTAGGTCTTGGATATGCTGACTTGGGCGCGCTCATTATGGCACTTGGCCTCCCATATAACTCTGATTCAGGACGAGCGTGGGCATCAACGATCACCGCGCTGCTCACCGGTGAGGCTTATCTTCAGTCTGCACGCATCGCCTCTGTGAGAGGCCCGTTCAACGAATACCAACGGAACCGTGCTCCCATGCTAGGGGTCTTAAAGTCACACCGCAACCACGTTCTCCGGATTAACACCTCGAATGTTCCTGAAGATCTCATTTCGGAAGCTTTGAGAATATGGGATGTTTTGTTGGAATTGGGTGAGAAATCGGGCTACGCCAATTGCCAGGTCACCGTGTTAGCTCCCACAGGCACTGTCGCTTTTATGATGGACTGCGATACGACCGGCATTGAACCGGAAATGGCCCTTGTAAAGCACAAGGTGCTGTCGGGCGGGGGCAATTTGAAGATTGTGAACAGGACAGTAGCTCACGCCTTGGAGCACTTGGGGTATGAACCCGGTGCTGTCCAGCACATTCTGGCCACGGTAGAAGAACGAGGCACCATAGAGGGGGTTACGGAGGTTTCTCTCGAGCACATGCCAGTGTTCGACTGTGCTTTCAGACCTGTCAATGGCGAGCGGTTTATATCCCAGGATGGCCATCTCAGGATGATGGCTGCTGTACAACCTTTCATTTCAGGCGCTATTTCCAAGACCGTCAATGTTCCAAGCGACACCACAGTCGAACAGATTGAAGAGATCTATCGCCTGGCGTGGCAGTTGGGCCTGAAGTCTCTCTCGGTATATCGCGATGGCTGCAAGGCGGTCCAGCCGATCACCCTTTCTCCTTCAGACACCGGCAGGTTTTCCGGACCTGTCAGGCGCCGCCTCCCAGTGGACTGCAAAAGCGTACGCCACAAGTTCGAGATTGCAGGCCAAAAAGGTTACATACACATAGGATTTTACGAAGATAGTAAAGTTGGAGAGATTTTCATCCGAATGGCCAAGGAAGGCAGCACTGTTTCTGGTCTTATGGATACCATTGCCACGCTCACCTCGATTGCACTTCAGTACGGAGTTCCTCTTGAGGCCCTTGTAAACAAGTTCAGCCATGTACGGTTTGAACCTTCCGGCTTCACCAGTAATCCCCAAGTTCCCTACGCGAAATCTTTGACAGATTACATATTCCGTTACCTGGGAACCAGGTTTCTCAACAAGGAGCAGCAAGAAGCCGCTGGACTTCTACCTGGGCCGGAACTGCCTTCCTTCCAGGAGATGGGGGCAACCGACACATACCCCACCCCCGCTACAGTCCAGAATATGAGGCAGTCTTTTCACCTTCAGTCCGACGCTCCCGCATGCCATGATTGTGGTGCCATACTCGTTCGGAACGGTTCCTGCTACAAATGTCTCAACTGCGGTGCAACCAGCGGATGCTCGTGAAAATGGCACATCATGTTTGAACCGGTTTACCTCAAAACTTTGAGACAAGGCAGATTGTCCGAAAAAGTTTCCCGGGCAAGAGATATGCTGGGTGAATGTCGAGTTTGTCCCCGGAAGTGTGGGGTGAACAGACTTGAGGGAGAGACCGGATTCTGCGGTCTTGGAGAAAAGGCGGTCGTGTCTTCGATCAATCCCCATTTTGGTGAAGAGTCTCTTCTGGTTGGATCAGGTGGGTCAGGAACAATTTTCTTCACCTCCTGCAATCTCAAATGCATTTTTTGTCAGAATTACGAGATCAGTCACCTGATGGAGGGACAAGAAACTGACAGTCCGACCCTCGGACGCCTCATGCTAAGATTGCAAGAGACGGGATGTCACAACATAAACTTCGTGACTCCTTCCCACCTTGTTCCTCAGATTCTTGAGGCGGTCGACTGGGCTGCTCAAAGAGGTTTATCCGTCCCTCTGGTCTACAATACGGGTGGTTATGATTCTGTTGAGACTCTTGAATTGCTGGATGGAGTAGTGGACATTTACATGCCTGACCTGAAGTTTATGGACCCTCATATCACCAAGGAACTGATGGATGCGGAAGACTATCCCGAGATTGCGAAGCGGGCAATCCTGGAGATGCAAAGGCAGGTCGGGGAACTTCAAATTGATGATAGCGGGATAGCCAGGAGAGGTCTTTTGGTGCGCCACCTGGTAATGCCGGAGGGCCTTTCCGGTACCATGCAGGCTATGCGTTTCCTGGCAGAGCGAGTTTCAAGGAACACTTACGTCAACATAATGAACCAGTACAGGCCTAGTGGTAGAGCCCGGCAACATGATTATACAAGTAGATCAATAACCCGTGAGGAATATTCCAAAGCGGTGGACATGGCTCTGGAAGCGGGTATCACTAGGCTGGACCAGAGAACGGAATTCCGTTCGCGTTTCTTCTAACTTGCTGCAAAACAGGACAATTCTTTTGCCATTCTCTAAAGTTCTGTCGGAATGGCTATAAATCGAACAAGGCTGCCACTTGCTCATGAGGCAGGCCCATTATCAAGGCCTTGATGGTCATAAGGCGAACGTAGGTTCGCTGGATGGGCGCCGCTTTGGCTGAGGTCTCCAACTTCTCCAGCGTGCAGTTCTCTTGATTCGGTATGTCTCGTTGACGAGACACCCCCAATGGAAATCACATCTCGATAAAAAAGTCGCGTTCTTTTCGCGATTATTTATGAGAACTGCTATAGGATACATGTGTGTTGACATGTTATGATTTAGCCGCCGGAGTTCTGAATAGGGAAACTAATCTGAAAACGCTGCTGTTTTCAAAAAATTTCATTTCAGCAAGGGACACTAAATGCGTGAGTACAAATTTGCCGCGATTTATGTAGGACTAGTAATTGTTGTACTCGTATGGGGAACAAGTATATCAGGCTTTGTTTTTAAAGAGTTAGATTTTGGAGCCTACGATTTTTTCATCCGTCTTAATGGAACCAGCGTACCATTTAGGAGCAATTGCCTGTTATTAGGAGCAGATTACTCAGACGCGGGTGCTGACGACAATGTCTGGTTGGTGGCCTTGGACCGGCTGGAGGCTATGGGCGCCGGACAGATTGTTTTCACGTTCATGCCGTCCGGAGTTTCTCCTCAGTTCTACAAAAGGGCTGAACAAATTAATGGCGTGTATTTCGGAAGGCAACGGGTCAAGAGTGGGTCCATTCAAGAAAAGCCGGCATTTGAACCGATACCTGTCCAGGCTCGAAGTGAATCATTGAAAATAGGCCTTCAGGAGATACCTCCTGGATCATTTGGCATCCGAAGATTTATGCAGACCTATTGGGAGTTTTACGGCCAGAAACATAATCACGTCATTCTAGAAGCGGCGCAGGATAGAATCGGATCCAGACGAGGTGTGGATCAGTTCATCTTGGTGAACTTCATGGGCGGGGCAGTAGGAATTCCATCTGTTGATCTCAAGACCCTGTTGTCTGGGGATGTAATAAGTGAAATGGTTGCTGGTAAGACTGTCCTTGTAGGGTTTCAGGTTCCCCCCTACTTTCCGGATCTCAGGACGCCTTTAACCCCTGGGCGTCCTGGAATGAGTCCTCTCCAATTCTACGCGTACGCCTTTGAAACCCTAGTCTCTAATAAATACATAAGGTGGGCCGGTACCTGGACCACATTGGCTCTCGTGATCCTTGCTGTTATTATAAGTATTATGGCTTATCAGATGTTGACCCCTTTGAAATCCGTTGTGTTTGCAATGATCATGGCCGCAATTTCGGTGACGGCGTCATGGTTGCTCTTAAGATTCTTCCTGATATGGATTCCTTTGGTAGAAATCTCTACTGCTGGGGTACTTTCGCTCATTGCCGCGATAGCGATTCGTGCCCGGTACCAGTATCTGGATGGGATGAAAATGCTTCTGGGAAAGTCCGGAAGGTCTCAGTCCCGCTATATCCCCGAAAGATTTTTCAGGAGTGACGAGCACTGGATGCAAATTGCCAACATGATTAATCAGTCACTAAGACTTAAGAGAACCATTTTCTTGGAAAAAATCGAGGGGCAACATCGGGTAAAGGAGATCGTATCTCTCAATACGTCGCTTTCGGACATAGGGGAACAACGGAGGGACTTTTCGCGCGATCCCTATGCGACGGCGATTGCCCAACGGCGACCCATTAAGGTGAATAGATTCTTCAAGTCAGCTTCCGAGGATGAAGACCAATTCATAGCGCCACTGACCTTTTCTGGGTTGGTTCTGGGGATTTGGGCATTTACAATTGAAAGGAATGCTAATTCTGATGACCCAGTAGCATTAGAAGCGGTGGAAAAGTTTGCGCTGCACATTGGCGAACTGCTTTACAGGCGTAGAATGTGGCTGGAACATGAGACCATGCGACACCACCCCGTGAAACAATTTCTAAGTCTTAGAGCTGGCCAACGCCAAAGTGAACAGCTAGCTGATTTCATTGACATGCAGGAACTGAGGTTATCGCTTCTTGAATCAATGTTTGACTCGCTGAGATCACCAGCGCTGTTGGCGGATATTTTTGGAAGAGTGCTTCTTGTCAACGAGCCAATGTCCGCGATGGGAAAGTTTGTGAAAACTGACCTCTATCAAATGACAGCCCTTGACGTTGTGGCAAGCTTCTCCGAGCGAGACCCAAACGAAATAAGAACATCCCTGAGCAAAGTAATTCTTTATAACGAAGTAGTTGAATTTCCTGTGTCCATCTCTATGGATAGACTGGATACGTTTTACAGCTTGTCGGTGAAGTCGGTCAGGAGCCACGATAATGGACTATTCAAGGAATTTGGATTACCATTCAGCCTCTATGGACTGTTAATTCAAATGCGTGACGTGTCGGATCCTGTTGATTTGATGAGCGTAAAGGAGCGGCTCATTGAGCAGGGGATGTCCCACATTAGGAAAAGAGTCGATGCACTCGTCAACACCTGTACTCTAATTGGTGATCCTACTGAAATTACAGGGGATAGAAATCAAATCCTGGCCAATCTTGTTAACAGAAAAACCGCTCTTGAAGCGTCTCTCGACGAACTACAGTCGTTCATTGGCGTTCAAGGCTCGGCTGAGAGTATCAAATATTTCCCTATAGACGCGGGAACGTTATTGGACAGGGCAAGATTTTCCTTGAGAAATGAAGCAGAAGAAAAACACCTAACCTTCAAAATCGAAGGAACCGAGACTTCATGGCTGGTCATGGCTGCGCCAAAGGAACTGGTTGAAATCTTTTCGAACATTCTCTCCATACTCATTAAAGACGCGGCTGAAGGGAGTATCCTCTTGATAATAATCTCAGAAGACGATGGCCGGGTGTCATATAGTTTCTCAAACTCTGGATATGGTATGAGGAACCGGGATTTGAAGGCTTACATAGATCAGGGTTTGCAAGATCCGTCAGAAGACTTCGATAGACTGCGTTTCTTAAAGACCCGATTGGAACAGTGGCACGGCACTCTGGAATATCAGAGCAAAATAGGTCATGGGATGGTCTTCACTATTACCCTCATAAAGTCAATTCTATCCTGATCAAATATAATACCCTCATTACATTCTATAAATTACCACTCCTTAGAATATAAAGATTCCATGTGCTTAAAAAAATCGGTGGGAGACTTTTTCTTACATTGTGCAGATATTACTTCTATAGTCTATTTATCTTATTTAACTTATAAAATCTAATTTCAATCCTACCGGTAGTGTCCCAAAAAGCCCGAGGTATGCTAATGTTAATTGTTATCTTTAGGATATTACTACTTGTTTTATACTGCATTATTATGATATAATACGTCTATATTTGATTCTCAAATAGAAGGCAATCATATCACCATGGAACATATTTCCTGGTTCCCAATATTCCCGCCCGGGAGCGTTGCCGGCGCTGTAACAACAAGTGTCTGGGTAGGGGTATGGGTCGGTTGCTTTATGAATCTCAGGTTCGGATGGGTTCTCAGTGGCCTGGTTGTCCCAGGCTATATAGTGCCGCTGCTGATTCTTAAGCCTTGGGCAGCATCTGTCATCTTCGTTGAGGCAATACTTACTTATATTGTAATCTGGGTGTGGTCTGAATATCTTCCCAGGTTCGGAATAGGTAGCGGACTTTTCGGCCGGGACCGATTTTTTGCCATTTTTTGCGCAAGTATTGTCGTACGCATCACGCTAGAGACTTTCTTTCTCCCCCCACTCGGGGAGTATCTTGCCGCCACCTGGATCCCCGGCTTCGATTACAGGAACAACCTCCACAGCTTCGGACTTGTCGTCGTATCCCTTTTTGCAAACCAATTTTGGAAACCTGGATTGCGAAAAGGTCTTTTTCAAAGCTCGATCACCATACTGGTCACCTACCTCTTTGTACGCTATGGCCTAATGGAGTTTACCAATTACAATATAGGTAATCTGAACTACATATACATGGATGTCGCCAAGTCGATGCTGGCGAGTCCAAAATCTTACATAATACTGTTGACCACGGCATTCATTGCGTCACGCATGAATTTAGACTACGGGTGGGAATTTGGAGGGATTCTAATACCCTCTCTCCTGGCTCTTCAGTGGTATCAACCGGAAAAAATCATTTGGAGTTTTGTCGAGTCATTCTTGATTCTCGGTTTCTCGTCCCTACTCCTGAGAATTCCTGTCTTCAAGAACGCAAATATAGAGGGTGGCAGGAAAATCCTTTTTTTCTTTAATGTCGGGTTTATTTATCACCTTACGCTAGCTCATCTCATAGTGGCGTACTTCACAGAACAAAAGGTCACAGACTATTTCGGCTTCGGATATCTTCTTACAACTCTCCTGGCCATCCGGATGTATGACAAGGACATAATGGCCCGAGTGACCCTGGCCACGCTCCAAACTTCACTATTGGCAGTGCTGGTGGCGACGACAATAGGTTTTAGCCTCAAACAGATCCCAAATCTATTTAACTTGAGGGCATTGTCCAGCGTTGAAATTCCCACGGATCTCGTAAAACCCATAAAGAATGATCTGCTCGACGTAATGGGCAAACAGAAAACTGCAATATCTCGTAGCCTCATCCCGGGTTCCTACAAATCCCCTTTGCCGGACGAAAATGACATTTTTTTCCAAGCGCTTGATTATCTGTCTGAGTACTTGAAGACTGGCGAGGCACTGGTTTTGAGAAACTCGGCGAAACTCCTTTACTTGATAAACTTCAACATCGATCTGTTACCCGAAGGGTATCTCCTAATCAGTGAGAGAGAGCCTCGACACGGATGGGGGACTTACGTCATAGATCCAGCCACCAAATCGGATCTGTTGATCGAAATCCCGGCTTCCGTTGAAGAATGGGGAGTTACGGACGCGGGAGTCTCGCTGTTTACCGGTTTGAGAGCCAGGGCTCTGGCAATTGCGGGAAGCGCTCGGGAATCCTCGCTCAATGGCTCTTCAGACACACTTGCAAATCAGTCCACCATGTTCGGGGTGTTTCACAAGGTCATAGGATTAAGGGGGATTCTCCAGGTCAGAGGATACCCTGAAGAACACCGAGGAATAAAGAAGAAGGATGTTGGAGAATCTAAAGACTATTCCCCAAAAAGTTCTCAACCAACCCTCTGGGTCAGAAAAGAGACTCCGGAGGACTTAAGTTTGCAAAGCCTTAAGCATATCATTGGGCCGTTTCAAATAGAATGGGGCGCCCCTCCTTTTCTCAATACCCTTCGTAACGTTACTCCATCGGGTTTTGCTGAATTGATGCTGGATCGAATGACCTTGCTCAGGATTATTACGGGCCCTGATCAGAAACATTTTCAAGTTCACCAGGAAAACAGAAATCAGAGCATCGTAGGTTATTTGCAGGACTGGATACTGGAACAGAAAGAGGAGTTCCCCAAAATTGGGTCAAATCTATATGTTAAGGCCAATCTCGACGATTTGATATATTTTGATAGGCAAGTCTTAAAACCGTTCCTCAAAGTTTTCTCCGAATCCTATGACGAACACGGATGGACGAACCAGGGCATTCAAAGCCTGAATGCCCTCTCATATCTTGCGGCTTCCGTCGGGTATGAATTCATAAGATACAGGGACAAAAAAAGCGGTCAGGATTATGTAATCCTCTCGGAACGGAAAGACCTTCCGAAGAGGAAGTATTGGGGCACATACGTGTTCCGAATGGGGCAATCGGGCAGTTATGTGATTCAGGTCCCGAGGCCGATAACGGAACTAAACGTGTTCGAAGTCGGTGTGAATCTCTTTGAACAGTTGAAGGCGAGGGTGTTGCTCATTGGTGGATCCCATCCTATGGCAAATGTCGACGGGAGTTCCGACATAATCAGGATCGAAAACAAGGTCAATCTTTTCAATCTGGTCAATCAGGCAATTGTTAGGGAATCACTAGACCATCCTATGCTTGTAATTCAATGCCGGGCGTTCGGCTATCGTCCTGACAATCCGCCAACTGATTTGGACAAGATCCTTTCACTAAAATCAGGGTTGACCACAACGGAAACGATGGATCCGTTGATGGGTCCGTTCATGACTATTCTCAAGAAAGATCGGAATGCCGTAGGCTTTGCAGATGGATCACCGAGTGTATTGGGGTATGAGGTCGGTGGAATAACGCAATCGCTGTACCTCGATCAATCGAGGAACAAAGAATTTGTGGTGGTCTGGATTTCTCCAACGACGAGAAAATATTTCCAGCAACAAACGGAGAACAGGATCCAGGAACAACAATTTGAGGCACTGGACATTCCGACGATCCAGGCCGATCTATTTGAAACGATTCACAACGAAAAGCAATGTTTAACGGAAAGGCGACTTCCCTCCGAACTGGTCTCCACAATCGCTGATTACATGGAAACAGGAGATGTTGTGAGTCTGAACAGGCTCCTGATTCAATTTGAGGGATATCGTTACGAAAGGCTTATAGACATCACTTCCAAGCAAAGTTTCATCCTGGTTTCCTCAACAGAAGGTTGCCTGGTAGCCGTGGCAAATCTTTTGCCTCTCAATACGTCAACGGGATTAGACGTCAATGCGGGAACAGTCACCAGAGATGTTGTCGAAGAGTTCGTCAATTCACGTTCTGCATGGTTAAGGCTGCAATGAAAACTAAACATGCTCTCTCGATGTATTTGCTATTCGGTGTCGCCATCCTGGTTCACCTGCTTGCCGGTTGCGACTTCAAGCTCGAACAGGGGCCCAATGCCGTAGAGCAAGGTCGATCTAAAGTGATCAATTCTGCGGTATATCTAAGAAATTTTATTTTCAAAATAGTTTATGGCTCCGATGATCTTTCTTCTCCATTACAGTCTCTAGTCCCATTTTCAATGATCACTTGGGGATATGAACTTGACAAGGACAAGTGGATCACATTCCTGGCGCCAGTTGCCTCGGACAGAATAAAAATAGTAACCAACGCAAATCTCGTCGGTGGAATCAATTATGATCCTGGCGCCAAATGGAGATACTCGTTCGACTGGCAGGCCCTGGAAAAAGACACAAACAAAATTGTTAAGTCGGGCCAGTATAACTATGAGACCAAGTTGACGAGGTTTTCAACTGAGGACATAGAGAAGCCCTATACTGCGGCATTCTATCTGGATTCCTCAGTCATACCCGCTGATGGCCGCATCTTCATCATTAACACCAAGGAACTGTCGCTTGCTGGCAAATCGGTCATATTGCGTTTTCGACTTGCTTCCGCTGATCCTGGGGTATCGAGCGTCCTGCTGAGGACCTACAATCTGGAACCCACCTCCGAGAGAAGACAGGACTTTCTATGGATGCGCATCATCAAGAGACAGCAGGACATTCTATCGCAGGGGAACGTGTACCCCTCGGAACTGTTAACTGATATCGAAAGGCAGAATCTACTTCGGCAACTTTGGGTGCCACTGAGTCCCGAAGGGATTGAAGGTCGGGACTTTATAGCCAAAAAGATATATGTGATCAGAGATATTGAAGGGGCACCGGTTGAAGATCCAATTATACCGGAGGGCATATTAGTAAACGCAAGCCTAAGGGGAACACTGCCTATTCCGGAAGATGGGCGAAATGCAAAATTTGAATTCTCTCATGTCGGTCCGTCCGATGTAAGCAAAGACGCTTCAATTAGAATTAATTGGTATGGGCTGGATATAACAGAACGAAAAAGTTTTACGATACCATGGAATGGCGTATCCCTGACTTGGCAAGGATTCTTCAAGGGTGGTATAGTCGAATTCCTGTCTGAAACCCCACTCGTGGTCAAACCCTCGTGGATTTCCCCAAAAGGTCCTAAACCAGCCATTCCTGAGCAACTTTACGTCAGGACTTACACCATAGAAAATGACAAGAGCGTTGTCTTCAAAGTTGCCCATTCCAATCGCGCCAAAACACCTCTTAGAATAGATTTCAGGGCGCTATTTGACGAAGCGCTCGCAAGAAACCATGCCGTAAAATACGCTCTGCTAGGTTTGAAAGGGGAAACTGTAAAAGAAGGGAAACTCGATTTTCCCTCGATCCCCTCGTCGTACGATTTGGGTTTTATAGGAGACTATCAGGCCATCGTATCCGATCCGCAGTCGTTCTATTTCAGATTGCCACCCGAAAGTCCTTACATAAAGTTGTCGTCCGAGCGTCCGCTGATTACAACGGCCTACACACGACCGGCCGATCTGATCAAGGAAACGAATGTGCCCCAGGATTATTTTCAGGAAAGCGTTCTTCTAAACGCTAGGGAACCGGACTGGTTTCTTGTTCGCCCCTTGAATTATGAAAGCCTCATTAAAGATCAACGTTCAGTTCTGACAAAAATCCAGTTGCGCCCACCGCAGGATGATCCAGACATTCTGGCCGGTAGATTTTGGTGGGAGCAATTTAGACCGGTAGGAATTTGGAGTGGCCAGTATCTCCTAACCCCCCAGGACAAAACGTTACCTTACAAGAGGGAAGAATCGCTGGTCTCTGGGTTCTCCTCTGTCCCGGTTGGAACTGATGTCAGGATCAATTTGCGTTCAGACTTTGATCTGCGTGTCGTTACACCCGCGATTATTTTCCTTAGAAAAGATGATGAATCTCCGTTCAGGTTTCTTGTTTCTCTTGATGGCTCGCCATTCGTAAATGCTCAACTGATAGGTCGGAGGGGCATGTTTCGACTCCCTCCCATCTATGCAGGGATCCACCATTTGCGAATTGATTCAACTGAAAAAGACATCTCCTTTCTTATGAACCATCTGGCGTCCTCTGAGATTGATAATCAGGTACGTTTTGCAAATCTGTTTTCAGACGGAAAAATGGAGGTGGAATACCTCAAACGCTCCACTGAGGACGAAATACTGTCCTTGACGTTATATGCGCCATACGGCCAGAAAAGTCATTCTACTATTCGTGTTCGCCTTTGCGCCCCTTCGGACGAGACAGAAGGCCCATTAGATGGCATCACGATTCTGGATAGACGCTTCAAGGTGATTCCCTCCTCAGACGGTCCCTGTCCAATAATAAACAACCCTGAAGGCGATCTGGAAGCAGGGCAGATAATGTTCTTCCCCGTGCATGGAGACATTCCTCCGGGAAGCTACCACATTCGCGTAGAGCTTGAGGATGGTGCAGCCAATAATCTTGAATTAAACCGTGTTCTTCCAGGAACCTTCGAGCAAAGAGAATTTCGTGAAGAGGTGATCCTCGATGACGCTAACCGTGATTTGTAGCCTTATGGGAGCATTGCTCCTGAACTCAATAGCGCTAGGTTCGGAGATAGGTGAAGCGGAAAGACCGGAGGTCACCTCGCTCTATCATAAGTCAGCAGGAGGAGACTGCGCAGAACCCAAGGATGGTGAACTCGAGAAAGCACAGGAGCTTTTCGCTCAGACTCTGAGGGGCGAAACAGGAAGCGTTCTGGCATCGGCTTGGTCGGCATTAGGTTTCAACCTAATTCATGCTCGCCATGATGATTCCAACTTTCTTGTCCTAATGGAGAAGAAAAATGAAAAAAGCGGACGGGGATTCTATCTCTTTAGAGACATTCCTGAAAGGAAGCGCTACCTCATCATTCCGCACAGATTCACCGACGAGGGAACAGGAAAGATCGGTCTTGGTATGTTTTTGGAAGGTAAATTCCCGGCCGCCGCATGGAATACGGCAAGAAGATATCCGAAAGGCGACCCGACAAACATGACATGCGACATGGCTAGATTGCCTAGGACTTACTTCACCGCTTTCACGCAGGCTTTGGCAGAAACGTTCCCAGACGCTTTTCAAATCCAGATACACGGTTTCCTTCCTAGCAAACGTAGAACTCAAGCCGGCGAATCAGCCGACATTGTCATAAGTGGAGGGGACGACAAACCCCGCCAAGAATTGATGGAACTCAGGAAATGTCTCGAAAGTAGCCATTTGGGAACAGTGAGGGTTTATCCAGTCGATATTCAAGAATTGGGCGCCACCGGGAACATCAGCGGACAACTGCTGAGAAATTTGGGCAGGAAAACATTCGTTCACTTTGAAATCAGCCATGAACTCCGCGAACAGCTCAACGCGAACCGAAATCTGCGCAGGATTCTCATGAAATGCCTGGACGGCACACTGCAATGAAAAGCGCTGCTTCACTTCTTTGCTTGTTATTGCTATTGTTCGGAATGCCGGGAACAAGTACCTCGGATCTTGATGATGTGCAACTCAAGCTTCTCCAACAATACGATTTGCCGCTTCGTTGGGATAATGTAGTCAAGGCGCCTTTATGGGTTTCCGGAGCAGAGCCGTATTTCAGCGTCAAACTCCGCATGCACATTATCATCCTTAAGCCCGGTTCATGCGTAAACGTGATGCTCCCCGCTTACGAGATATTACGGATTCTGAACCCTAATGGACCACTGCCGCCGGGTTCCGTCGAAGTGTCCGCCTCGCAGGGAACCGGCTTGCAAGCGTATCCGGCTCTTCAGGCTACCACTGATGGCACATCTCTTCTTCTGTCTCCAAATGGGCCTGAGCCTCTTATGTGCAGGGTGTCTTTGCCAATGACCTCGAGTTGTGAATTGGCTGTGGCGCTCTTTGTTTCCAGAAGAGACACGCTTGACGAAATTGCGCCGTACAGGCGACAGATGTGTCTTCCGGGATGTCCGATCAAATTGAAACGCAGTGACAAGAGTGGATCCGAAAAATTTTTTCGACTGGGGGCTAATTGTCCCGTGGACCTTAATGTGATAGGTCCCTGCCGGTTGGCCGTGGAAAGCAGGATCGTGTGTCCTTCTGAGGACACTCTCTTGCAGAACTATCGTTTTCAATGCCAGCTTGATGGTGCACAACTGTCGATATTGGATGCGGAAACGGCTCCAGAAAATACCAAGACTCTTTATGTCAAAGGATGTTCCCAGGTCCTTGGTCGGCTCAGGCGGGGATTCGTTGAGATACCATGTGGAAATCATCGTCTTACCCTAATACCCACTGCCGATGTTATCGCAAGGGTACTTCAGCAGTCAAATCCTGATTACCTTTTTCCCGCTCTCAATCAGCCTAATATCACAGCCAGTGAAGTCCGAGGCCTTATCAATCCGGTGATATCGAAGATTCCGTCCTGGGGATTGGACGACAGGGACATGGTGGTTATCGTCGCAGGCCCTAAAGGTGATCCGCCAGCGCTGGAAAAGGTCGCGGACCGTCTCAGGCTAGATAACAGTAGACGTCAGGGCACACTTGTAGGTACATCGATTCTTGAATCATCAGATCGCCAAAGGCCCGATGCACCGGAGGTCAGAAATAAAGCGCAGGAGTTTCAAGGGTTCAATACCGGTTTCCGTAGTCTGATTCCTTCCAATAAAATCTCGTCTGACAGACAACAGTTCGGCTGGTTTGTCGACCGAAATCTCAAACGATTTGACGAACCAGACCTGGTAGTGGCCTCGCGGCACATGAATTCCTACCTGGACAGACTGGCGTCAGGCATTTTTGTGACTCTTCCGGACCCAAATCCGGCCTCCGGTGACGCATCCGTAATATCTGCGGGTCAGGGAGCCTCTCTTCATTACTGGATACCAAAGAGATTTTCTCCGACACGACTGAGGGTTACCGTAGAAAAAAGTCACAGTGTACAGAATTTTGTGATCAAAATGGTTGGGGGGGACACGGTCGCGATGAGACTCATTCCCGGCTCTGAGGCGCCTATCGACACATACAAGGTTTCTCAGGGCGAAGCTGGACTGGAACTCTTACGGATCAACCGACCCGGGCAGGATTTCACTACTCTTGGCGGTCCGTTCAGTTCACACCGCAGTCCAGCTCCACTAAAGGAAACAGCCACTTTCGAATTGAATCTGCCCCCAGAGGTATCAGAGGTGTTCGCGTGGGCCTACGGGCCAAGCGCCTGTCCAATAAGGCTATCTCTCCAGTATAGAGAGTCAAACCCTTTCAGGATGTCGGAAAGGGACTACATGGAGGCTGAGATTCTCTTGGGTTGCGATGACACTCGTTACAGAGAATTTATCAGTGCCCTCACTTCCCCTACAGGTTCGTTATCGAACCGAAAAGACCTGGGGCATGGATTCCTGAATCTCTTTGCTCTGGTCAAGAAGGACTTGCAAAGCTTCTGGTTGCCCCTTGTATACCTTCTGAAATCCCACAAAACAACTTTTCTGGCTCCGGTGAAGGAATCTCTCAAGAATTTACCGGGGTCGAGAGGACGACATGATCGACTGAGCGCCTCCCAACTCAATGACTTGATGAGTAGCGCCCAGAAGGCGGAGAAAGCCGGTCAATGGCTGATATCGCTTGAAAAATGGGGCGAAATTTACCACAGGTCTACTGGATCAAAAAAATCTGAAGCAGCGCTAATGATGTCCAACTCCCTACAGAATCTCGGGGAAATGTTTCTTGCCGAGATGTTCCTCCGTCAGTTGTATGTGCAACCGGAAGGACATAAAGACACTGAACTCTCCAAAGCCGCTTTTAATCAACTCCTCAAGATGTATAAGGCGAATTTTGATCAAACCGACGATCCTCAGAATCTCCTTTCCCTGTATGCTACAGAAGTTCTAATGCGTCCAACCCCTCAGACAATCCGAGACCTTTGCTCCACACTCATACTGACGGGCCATTACGAGATGGCTCAAATGGCTAGCATGGCGCTGCCACGGCCTGAAAGGCCCGTTATGGATTTACTTAGGGCCTGCAGATATCTTGGCTGGTTTCACGTTTACAGTAATCTGATTTCGCAAGTCGTCGATCAAAGTGAACGCAATTACTGGGCCGCTTTCAAGACCGTGGAAGTTGGAGGATACGGAGAGGCTATTAATTTGCTGGCTGCATCCGGCGACTTGGGTAATGGATTTGTTAATACCATAAGATCGGGCCTGGCAATCCAGAATCAATTGAAATCTCCTTCAATTGGCGACCGGGTGAAGGGGGTCACTGAATGGGAGGTATGGCAGGCAAATCATCCAGGTCCGTACAGATGGGCTGAAGAACCTGACACCATAAGCGACTACAGTGGTGGGATCATGCTTTACAGCATTCCCAGAGACCTGTATTTCAGGGGTTTCAAGGCCAGTTCATCCAGGCCCGTACGAGCCAATGTTTACGGTCCTGTTACAGTTCGAATAACGGCCAGGCCATTGCACACACTTCGATCAACGACCCCTCTGAATGGTTGGGTACGGATCAAAACCGGGGATGAGCAATACATAGCTTCTATTAACAACAATATGCCAAGCGAAGGTCTGTCCATAATCGGCGACTCCAGACATCAACCTGGACAGTTGATACAAAAGGTATTGAGTCTCGGTCCCGGGCCTCATGATATTGAGATTCATGGTGGGGACATCGCTATAATCGTGAACCTTGAATCGCAACGCCCTGAAATGAACTTGGGGCTTTTGCCTCAACTCACCGTAGATACCGTTGACGGAGCGTTAAGAGGCCCTGTGAGGCAGGATCCACCGGGACTTACTGATCGAATTTCCTGTCTGGGAAGAACCTGTTTGACGATTCTGCCTTTTCCAAATGAGTCTCATCCTCTCTATATTTGCGACAAGATGGTGATTCGATCCGTATGGAGGCCTCGCGAGCTTCTAACGTTAGACAACTCGCATTGGAAGATGCTCTCGAGCATGAGAGGGATCACATTAACGGGAATCAGGGACGCAAATCCTGGGGCACGCCAGAGAGCGATTGCTCTCGGCAGGGGAGACATACTTTCAGCGCTGCGACAGCTGGATGAAAACGACCCCAAGGGTGTTATGGACGCAATGGAGTTGTTGGTCTACTGGGGAGAAATCCAGCCGGCCAGACTCTCTGAGGCTGAGGCTAGAGCGCAGAGGCTCTGCGAACGCCATCCGTTTGTCCCGGAGATTCGGAGTCTCTTACCCAGACTATCTGATAAGACAGTCTGGGAGCCGATCAGTCTTATTCAGGCCACAGCAGGCCTTAGATATGTCAGGTTGACAGGATGGGAACCCGAAGGTGATTCTTTGAGGGTTAGAAAAGCTCTTACTGAACCGGTTGGCGCAGGGGAGCGTGTTGTCGTTGGTCGAGACAAGACCGTCTTAGTAATGGAAAATCTCAAACTATCCGATCTAGAGATCAAACTCTCCCTCATGGACATGCGTTTTCTTCCGCCAGCGGCCATGAAATTGACATGTCAGCTGGACGACGAGAAGCCACATGAATTTACACTATCGGGCCAAAATCCGTCAAGTACACTACGTCTGGCGGTGCCTACCGGGCGACACAGAGTTTCTGTGTGGATGAGGGAAAAATACGCGAACCAATTCTTGAGAGTGAACTTCTGTGAAAAAAGCCCTGATGGGCGATGCCTTGACTTGGTGATGACGAAACCGGATGAACGGCTTTATTACGTCTCTACTCATCAAAGACCGGTCAAAGCGGAAATAGAGGGGCCGGCCTGGGTTCGAATCGACGAATTGAGGGAACGCGATCCAGTAATTTCCTACAGGTTCTTCGAACGTGGATGGCACGATTTGAGGCTGGCTCCAGGACAGGATCGGAAGGAAGCTCTGTTCAGAATTCACCGGAAAATAATAGCTCCAGCAGAACAGGACCTTACCATCCCGCGTCCAATTGAATTTCACTTTGCTGCTGTCCCAGGACCAGTTTTCTCAGTAGGATCGGTGACGGAAGTCCCTGTAGTGGGCCTCGATGACCAATATCGTCTTGGCAGACAGCAGGATGGAACTTGGTCACTAAGTGCAACTTATCGTAAGCCGAGAGACGTTGATGAATCAATCGTTGTGAGCAACTCTCCGCAAGCGTCTCCCGGGTCAAAGCCCGATGAGGCAAAATTCGCCGAGGTAGCTGCGGCATATCGATATTTTGAACAATATCTTCCAGGTTATTGCAAAGGGACCTTTCTATCCCGGGTTCGAGAAACCGGCGGGCCGACCATCGGTTTTCTTGGAGATGCGGTCTATTATCCTACCAATTTTGCGTGGAATGTGGGACTGGACACCAGTCTTTACATTCAGAAACCCGGAGCCAAAACTTTCGGTTTCTTTGGAGGAGGTAGCACCGAATACTGTGGAACCCTAGAAGGTCGCGTAACTCAGGTCTGTGAAATAACCCCGAAATTCTTTCATCTACCCTCAATTTCGATTTTTGGAAGAATTCTAAGCATGCAGACCAATACGCAGTTCCCATCCTGGTGGGTGGATGACGATGTATTTACCAAATACAAGGCTGAGCATAAAGCGGGCATAAAATTTGGTGAATACTTCGAATACAAGCCATGGATTGACACGATATGGTTTTCAAGAATTTCCGCGCAGACAAATCAGAATTTGAGCCCTATTGATTATGACAATTTCAAGGTTGACGCGGGCTGGAAACAACTACTTGGCCGTTTTCAAATGGATGTAACCTATAAATATTCCTTTTATTTTGCCGGTGAAAATCGGAAAAATTCCAGTGATCGTCACATCCTTACTGCTGAGTTTGCGTGCGACAGATGGATGATATCCCAAAAAAGGGTACAATTGCTGTGCAAGACAGATTTTGATTTTGATCGGAAAGATGTGTCGGGGTACATATCGCTGACCTGTTTCTTTGGTGAGGGCAGGGGGTTGAGAGACTTTCGTCCCAGTGAGGCTGATTTCCGGGATATCAGGAAACGCCTGGTACCTCAGATCAGGAATAATCATATAAGTCCGAGCCCAGAAAATTCTTTCACACCAATTATGCTTGGTCAAACGGGTTCATGAGATGAAAGAACCGATTTTATTACAGCCCCGCTATTCACACTCCTATGAGAATTGACTTATGAACACTTCCGAGAAAATAAATAGTCTTTTTTCATCCGGGATAATGGACTGGGAAAGGAAAGTCTATTACGGGTTAATTAGTCAATTATCAAGTGATTTCATTTCCCGGAACCCTCCTGGTGAAATTTCAGAAACAACTCCCGTCGATCGAGAGGTAACAGAGAGTCTCCTTGATTTTTTGGGTTGGGAGATCAAGAAAAGGCTCGACAAAATAGACTATCTCAAGAACTTACGAACAGAGTTTGATGTCAGGATTTCAAAAGCTTCGTCCGAGTACGAGAAAACCGAACATATATTGAGTCTTGCCAGAGCACTTGGGTCATCAGGAAGGAATCTAGTTAAAGATACCAAGGCGTTTAGGAGATGGTTTGCATATGACGCTGTTCGGGAACGTCTCCAAAAACAAGTCTGCGACTGCGAATACCAGATCTGCTTTATCCTGGAGAGAATCGGCCATATTGTTTCAACAGAAATGGCACAGGAAAGCTGCCAACATGGCCTGCAGGGAATTTTTTGGCGCAAGCTGAAATATGACGAGACCTTTGGCCTTTTATTGGTCTATCAGGGCGATACTAGGATCAGGATTAAGGCTTACGCATGTCTTTCAAAGATCGTCACTGTGATGTCATCCCTCACCGAGTCAAATCTACTGGATCCTCAATCTCTAAGATTCATTTTCAGGGCATCCCTCGAAAGTTCAGAGAACGTATGGGTCAGGGTTGAAGCGCTGAAGTCCTTACGCCTTCTCGATCTTGATGGTTACAAGACTGCTGTGAAAGAGATATTTGACCAACCTCTAGACGGAGACCACATATTTCTTCGCAGGGCAGCCCTTTCCCTTGAAGCTGCGACCACCGATTCAGTAGAGGACTTGATGGAAATAATCGGGGTCGCGTCGAACGATCCCAGTCCTTATGTCCGACAGGGACTGGTTTCATTGATGGCCCTGAAATGCAACGGTTCTCCGGCTCACGATGAAAGGCTGAGACTTCTGGACAAGTTGACAACGTTTGCGAAACAGGATGTGGCGCCCGAGGTTAGAAGCTGGGCTGTAAACGGAATCGGCTCTCTGATTTCTTTAACCGATTGCATCAAACCGGTATCAGAGTTCTTCATTGAGCATTTCACAAAGGAAAAAGATTCATTTGTTCTGCTCGTCGGACTCGAAACGATCTCCCGGATAGTAGTGCGACTGTCCAAGGAAGAATACCATTCTGAATCTTATTCTTTATACTCGTCAGTCCTTCAAACTATCGAGGATCTGCACAGAAATTGTCCGGATTTGTCTGTCAGAAGACGAGCAGCGATGGCCCGGGAAATCATGTTTGTCGCTGTTGACTCGAAGGCTAGAGTTCTCAAGGGCATCCTTTTTACGCGGCTCGAAAATATTGGTATGGGACAATCAGTATTTATCCATCGATCTGAACCGCTGGGAGTAAATGAGGAGCTACTTGGAAGAGTTCTATCGGTGATGAGTCAGGATGATTTAGATCTTAATGTTACATCCTCGTCCCGATGGGTCAGAATAACAAAGGGAGAGGTTTTCGGTTTTAGGCTGTGGCGACTTATCCATGAACTACGCAATCCCATGCCTGACAAACGTCAGGGTTTCAGTCATACTATAGGAAGGACATCGAGAGACCGTTTAAGGGCTCCATCAAACATATGTTGTGAACTGACAGAGACGAGGGTGCCAGGTGAACCTCTTTATATGCAGTCAGAGTCGGGCTGGCGCCCGTATCTTCCTTTGGTGGATCACGTTGCGAGTGTTTGCAGAAGCCCTCTTGCCGCACGCCCCCTCAAATTGTATACGGCAGAAGGGGTTACAGAGGTTGCCCCGCCTAGGTGTCTACTGAAACGACTTTTAGCTTTTTTCAAGTTGACCTTTGGTTTTCCACATTATGCCCACCTGCGAAATTGGAGCGAAGCTGGCGGCTCAATACCAGGTTCTTATGTTGAAGCTTTGAATGCTATAGGCGTCAAGTGCCAATTCAACGCCCACAAGGAGGGTCAAAAGGAACCGTTGAATGATGCCGCCGTTATGAGATTTTTTTCCAGCTTCCTGGGTGTTGATCTTTATGGACTGTGGCCGAGGCTTAGAGATTACTTCTTTTCCGCATATGAAAATTCACTTTATCAATTGGGAGTTTTCAGCGTAGCTCTACTCGCATTTTTCGCAAGCAGAATCCTCTATGTAAGATGGTCAATCAAGAGAGCAAGAAAGAGCTTTGCGCTTTGCATAGGAGGATGGGGAACCAGAGGCAAATCTGGGGTCGAGCGATTGAAAACGGCGTTGTTTGAGGCTCTTGGGCATGGCCTGATGGCAAAGACCACGGGTTGCGAAGCTATGTTCCTTCATGCCTATCCTTTTGGCAGAACACGAGAGATGTTCGTTTATAGGCCATACGACAAGGCTACAATTTGGGAGCATCACGACATGATGCTGCTGGCAAATAAACTGAGAAGCAAAATCTTCCTGTGGGAATGCATGGGGCTCAATCCCTCTTTTGTCAAGATTTTGCAAAGACAATGGTCTGTAGATGATTATTCTACAATAACGAATGCATACCCGGACCATGAAGACATTCAGGGACCGGCGGGGATAAACATTCCTGAGGCCATGGGTTCGTTTGTACCCAGAAAGAGCGTCCTCGTAACATCTGAGAAGGAAATGGAACCGATTCTCAGATCCGCTGCGGACAAACTAGGGACAAGGTTTGTTCCCGCAGGTTGGAAGGAAGCGGGTATGCTGACCAAAGATGTGCTCGATAGATTTCCCTACGAGGAACATCCGAATAATATCGCGCTTGTCCTGGCCCTGGTTAAGGAACTCGGAATCGACCCAGATTTTGCTCTCAAGGAAATGGCGGATCGAGTTGTTCCAGACATAGGGGTACTAAAAGTTTTTCCAGTGTCGAACGTGTCTGGACGTCACCTGGAGTTCGTGAATGGCATGTCGGCAAATGAGCGATACGCTACTCTGAGTAACTGGGTCAGAATGGGCTTTGACGATATAGATGCTCCCGAAAAACAGGGGATCATAATCAGTACCGTTGTAAATAACCGTGCGGACCGTCTGTCAAGATCAAGAATGTTTGCATCAATTCTCGTTAACGACCTAAGTGCGGACTACCATTTCTTGATCGGATCCAATCTGGCGGGACTTAAACGATTTATAACGTACGAGTGGGAAATCTTTATTAAAAGCTTCGTATCCGGTTCCTCTACAACAGGGAACTCCTCCATGTCGGAATCTTCCCTTTTTTCCCTGGCAAGACGACTTAGAATTCCGACTACTCAAGAGGATGTTTTGGTGAGACTTAACTCTATCCTCTCAGGATTAAGAGTTAGTAATGACACCGAGTCATTTTCAGATGTGAGCCTTGATAGAGCCGCAATAAGAGAGCGGCTGCTCAATTCAGAAACTGAAATTTATGCAGACGATATTGAAAGATATATCGCGAAGCAAATAGATTTATTGTCTGAGTTCCAAGAGATTCATGGTGAGATATCATCGGCGTCCCTCAGGCAGGATAGCGAACTGAGGGGTAAAGTCAGGACAATTGCCACGAAGTGGTTCATGGACAAATTTGTCATTATCGAAGATTATCACACGCCTGGGGATCAGATAATCGACACCATATGCGCCCACACACCTCCAGGACTTCTGAATCGAATCATGGGACTGCAAAATATTAAGGGGACTGGGCTCGACTTTGTGTATCGGTGGCAATCATGGGAAATTTGCTACTCCGCATGTCAGAAGCTTCTTGACAAGAGGGGAGAGGAAATATTTGAGCAAGGTTTGAAGGAGCTTGTGGCATTTAACGACTACAGTCTCCTGTGTGAATATACAGTGAGGGAAACCCTGGCAACGGTCAAATTATTTCCTGTAGCGCAAAAAGAGAGGGTTCAGGCGTTGCTCTCGATGATTGAATCGAGCATGAACGCGACGCTGAATGGTATACGAGAACATATCGGAGTCTCAATGAAGAAAGGATTGCTAACGAGACTAGCTGAGTCAATAGAGACTCTATTTGATGTTGCTGACTCAGTAAAACGTCGTCGTACCGCGCGAAAAATATATAAAGACCTTGTGACTGAAAGAATAAGTCATGAACGTGCGGCCCTGGAGCTAAAGAAACTTAACCGACGCCAGGCTGGGGGCTGATTACTGGAAAACTCGGTGCGTTAAATCATAGTTGGACATCATTAACATCGCCCCTAGAAATGGAACTCCTCACATGAAAAGGCTCAGGCCATTTTATTTTTCGGTCTTAATGTGCTTATTAGCGGCTCCCTATTCACTCTCGACCACACCCTGCTGTTCACGTCACGGCGGGATAGACCGCTGTGACGAGAAGACTGGTTATTTCAGGTGTAAAGATGGTCAACTGAGCAATTGTTTGTGTGTTTCTGCGTATCCATTCAATCGGACAGCTATAGTTGTCAAGGTAGTAGACCCTCAAAACATCGAGGTAGAATACAGGGGAATTAAGACAAGAATAGGGCTGTATGGAATAAAAAGCCCGGAGAATAATTCTCCTTTCTTGCAGGAAGCGGTCAAGCTGATTTCCGATACTGTTTCGGACAGATCAATCAATTTCGAGCCTATTGTATTTGATCGTTACGGACAGGAATGGGCCTGGGTATGGGTGGGCCAGGTGAATCTGAACAAGGAACTTCTCAGGCGGGGGCTTTGCTATTGGGACAGGAATCGAGCGCCGGCACAGGTAGAACTCGAAGCAATTGAGAATGAGGCGAGATCAAACAAACAGGGAGTCTGGAGTTCAAGGTGAACCAATTGTTCATTCAATTGGAACCCATGCCCCGCGTTGCGAATGTGCAAGATAACGCGTAATAACAAAATATACGCCATTCCGACAGAACTTTAGAGAATGGCCAGGCAACATGATTATACAAGTAGATCAATAACCCGTGAGGAATATTCCAAAGCGGTGGATATGGCTCTGGAAGCGGGCATCACTAGGCTGGACCAGGGAACGGAATTCCGTTTGCGTTTCTTCTAACTTGCTGCAAAACAGGACAATCCAGCGTCGATGACCCCGCATTGATCCGCCATTTGAAGGACTGGCTATCGTCTCTGGTAAGGTATCATTTTGAAATTCCGTCGAATCTTCTCCACTCTTTTGATCATTACATTGCCTCTGGTTATGCCTTCCGCTTCATGGGCCTGGGAATTCACTATTGATTCCGTTCTGTTAAATTTTCGTTTCGTGTATGCTTCACAGGCAGGTTCGAACGGATTCTTTGGACCATTCAATGTAGACATGAGTTCAAAGAACGCTGATCTAGCCTCTTTGAATGGCTGGTTCCGAAAAGAATGATCTCAGGAACCACTGCCGTTGCTTCCTCGACACGCTTCACTATCTTTCCCCTCTTGAGATTTAATAAGGCTGTCTTTCTGACAGGTACCTACAAGATCGGACCGGACAACACACAAGATCAATCATCTTTAACCCCTGAAGTTGAAACGATTTTTTCACGAGGAACATGGACTAGACTATGGATGACCGTTGATACCCCTTTGGGCAAAATTTATTATGGGAGAAGAGCCTTCCAGCAGGGGTGTGGACTCCAATTCAGCGGTACACAGGATGCCGAAGATATCCTAGATGTTGCCAAAAGGACTGTGGAAATCTTCCAGTTGCAGACCTATTATGGTCCCTTCACTGTGGGCACCGGAATCTATCCATGGAGGCGAGGGAGTCTCCTGTACTGGAACTACGAGGATCAGAATGCGGCAAGGTCAGCCCATGTGTTGGGCTACGTGAGGTACGCGGCTGGAGACATTGATGCAGGTATTGGGGGCTTCTACTGGCAGTTTAGTGAAGGACCTGAAAGCCGGTTGAGTACCCATAAGCGGGCCGAGACTCCCCCATCCACCACATCCGGAACTGAAGGTTGGATCTATGCCAAATATACCAACGGCCGACTGTTCTTCAACGCCGAGGCTGACTGGTACTACAAGACCATAAGATATCAGTCTTCCCAGGACGGCTCCTTTTTCGGCGACCGTAAGGTACCCCCCGAAGGCGGAGGAAGTCGTTTTGCACCACAGTATATTGAATCGTGGCGGTACATGGTTGAATTTGGAGGCGTTTCCGGTCCGATCAAGCTGAGCATTCTGTTGAGCCACATGCCGGGACCTGACAGAAGACACGGAATTCTCATAGACAAGCAACCCTTGATTCAGGAGCCGGAAAAAAGCGCCTACGGGGTTTTTTACCCTTATTGTCTCCTGATGGCTAAGTATTACAGGGCCGGAGTTGATTCATATCTCGATATGTCCGCTTCAGATGTGGCGGCAGTGCAGGTTAATTATATGGTAGCCAACAACCTCGACATTGTTGGTTCGATGATGCTGGCACGAAGATCATCCGACGGATATGGCTATGGTTATGTAAGGCCTAACCTTAAGCGTGACATTCTTACAAAAACTGTTGATGGAACTGTCCAATTTAAACACCAAGGAACCTTTTCAACACCGAACCCTTCAATACCTGACAACGATCTGGGCTGGGAATTAAACCTCGGCATAGTATGGAAGCTGCTCGAAAACTGGCAGCTTTATCTTCGTGCAGCTTACTGGCAGCCCGGAAAATGGTTCAACTTTGCGTGCATAGACAAGTCGGTGCCCCTCTGGAACGAGCCTGCCCCACAGAACAATTGGGGAACAAACCCAGATAGGACTATTGCGCCCATCATGGGTATTGAACTCTACCTTAACTCTAAGTTCTGAACAGGTACCGCAAACGAGAACGTAATCTGATAGACGAGACTACTAAGAAATCTATTCTCTGGCCAGCAAACCTGAGCGTTTTCTTGAAGCCGTTCATGGCTGCGGCCGTCAATGTTGCCTCGCTGGAAATTCAACGAGACTTTGGGGTTGATGCCATTGTGCTTACGTGGGTACATACATCCTCCCTGTTGGAGATGATTACCTTATTACTCCATGAGGATGCCAGGCTTGCCGCCATAGCCCCATGGGGTGGTTCGGAAGGAGACTACACTCACCCCGGGGAAGAATTTGGCCTGGTTCTCAAGGGTACAATGGAACTCACCGTTGACGGCACGACATACCTGTTGCGAGAGGGGGGATTGTTTCTATTTTCATTCAACCAGGAACCATCGGTTCCGGTATAATAGCGACAAGGAGACCACCCCTCGACAGATTGAAGAGGCGGAAGAAGGCCTTGAGTATGCGAGAAAAACAGTATCTGACACTGGGATTGAAGTGGAAACCCATCTTCTCGTCCGAGGTTTTTTTCCGGGAGAAGACCTGGTCCATTTTGCCATTGAAAAAGGCATCGACCAGATAGTTGTTGGGCTGAAAAAGGTTTCGCCTGTGGGCAAGATTCTTTTTGGTTCTAATGCTCGATTCGTGATTCTCAACGCACCTTGTCCTGTGCTTTCCGTCAAATAACTCGGACGAAAATGGCCGCATGGCAATTTTAATTTGCGCTTAGGCAAGTCAAAAACGTATACTCCCTCAAATGATACTTGGACATTTTGCTGTTGCCTGCATAGCCAAACAGACATATTTTCGAAGTCAGAACATTATTTTCCTTGCAGTGGCTGCTATTCTGCCTGACCTTCTGGACAAGCCTCCCAGTATCCTGTTCGGATGGTACGGAAGGGGCTTGGGGCATACGCTAGTCGTCTTCGCAGGGATAACCATATTGGCGTGGTTGTTGTTACCAAGGCTCGGCCTAAAGCCTGACCTTGTCATTGCCGGGCTTGTAATGTGGTCCACACACTTGGTGGGGGATCTCGTGGAATGGCACGTATTGTTTTGGCCTTTCGTGGCGTGGATACCGGAACCACGGACACCATTTGATTTTTGGGAGAAGATTTATGGGTTTTATGTCCTTCGTTCGCCCCCTGGGCAGTTTTGGCTTGAGATATTTTGCATTACGACAACCCTAATACTTTTCTCAGTACAAATGTTGATCCCAAGAATCGCCGGGACAGTCTCATCTCCGAATTCGTTTAACCGAGGGCCTAGGCAATGATCTTCTGGTCAATCGCAACTCTTGTAGACACAGTGGCGCTGTGATTCTGTTAAGCAACAGGGAGTTTTGTGCAAAGAGAGGATTTTTCTTAAAAACAATTCTGTCCGGTTGAGGCATATCGTCAAATCAATGCTCATGGAGTAACAGGAACAATGAAGTTCAATAAAATAGGTGGCACAACAATTTTGAGAACGGACGAAAGGCTGGATGCAGTTACAGCGCTAAAGTTGAAGACCGTAGTGATCGAACTTGTTCAAGAAAACGGACTCAGGTTGTTGATAGATATGGAAAAGACACGCTTCGTAGACAGCTCCGGTTGCCTGGCGCTCCTGACATTGCTAAAACTGCTGCGGACAAATCAAGGTGACATGAAGATTGCCCGGCCATCTCGCCAGGTTCTTAACGTTTTTGAACTTATCCAGATTAACAAGCTCTTTGAAATTTACGACAGTCTTGAAAGCGCTATTGACTCATTCGCATAATACGGTAAGAAAACCGTGGATACTCATTGAAAAACGCACAGTTGTGAATGGCAGGAAA
>Ga0007800_10000039_pt1 | contig 57849 bp, 90 predicted proteins | sample CryBogmetaGMA14M_FD_60366 | JGI IMG/M metagenome (GOLD analysis project Ga0007800, IMG submission 60366) | Freshwater microbial communities from Crystal Bog, Wisconsin, USA - MA14M | ecosystem: Environmental > Aquatic > Freshwater > Lake | place: Crystal Bog, Wisconsin, USA | collected 2009-07-06 | reverse complement strand
CATTTTGTTTTTGTTCTTTTTTAGTTTCTTTACGTCTTTTTCCATAAACCAATTAGGTTTATAATTTCTTAGTAATATAGTGTCAGAATGAGCCTGCAACCAGTCAGACACCTGTTTCTTCTGATCTGCATACAACGGAGTCTCGTAATCAAGATACGCAGAACACTGCGCTACCTTGTTTCTCAGGTCAGACGCTTTCCTCTGTAAATCTTTGATTTTCTTTAATCCCTCTATTACTTTCATTTCACTCCTCCTTTAGCCTTTAACTTCTTATTCTGTATATATGGTCCACACGTCCAGAAGATTCATATACGGAACTTCGTACTTCTTACCATCGGGTGCCGAAATCATCATAGACCACGGTGTGTCTCTATCTCTCCATACTGTATCTCCGGTCTCGAGTTCCGACGGTATAAACTTACCAGTCTTCTTTTCGATTACTCCTTTACCAGAAGAGAGAACGACCCCCATATACGAAGTGAATGGTTGATTTAATGTCTGCGGCATCCAAATAGAACCAACCTTCTCAGGTTGCGGTTCACGCCAAACGAATACAATGCCGTGAAGAGCTATATAGGGAAAATCTATCGAACCGCACACACTACATTTGAACGGTATATGAAACTTCTCTACTACTTTCGAGATGTCCTTGACACTTCCACACTTTTTACAAGGCATGTTGTCTCTCCCTTTATACTATGCAAGCCCATATTAACGAACCTAACCAACCAACTCCAGTCCAACCAGCAAAGAAATTAATTAAAAATATCGCAAGTTTATGAGGGTGATGCATAATCAACGCTATTATCGTCGGCAGAAAATACGCACCAAGACAAAATGCAACGATTAAGATTATACCAATTATTGTAAGAACAGCAAGAAATACATCCGTATCCATTATTCCTCCTTCAGTATCTCACCTTGTACAGGATGAGTATCGCAAATATAACCCACGCCAGCTTTCATGTGCTCAATCACAATTATATTCTTTCCCAACTTCTTACCGCATATTAGACATTCATCGTTCTTTATTCTTTCTTTAATTACTTCGTACATAAAGTCTCCCTTTTAAAACACTTTTTGAAGTTATCGTAGGTCATCAACACCAGTTCATATAGAGGAAACAGAGCAACCGTCGCATCATTCTTGATAGCAACAATCTGCGGTATATAAAAACAGTAATCAGTGTACGTCATCATTACCATTATCTCTTGACCCTGTTCTCTAAATATCCAAAGAGGTGTGCGTAACGACGCTTTAGCACCGGTAAAACCCTCTTGAATGAAACCCGTCATATTTGAGGACGATGCCTTTGGTGCATACACCAAATCGTGAATCTTGATACACTTTCCATGACGACACTCTATATGAAACTTTTCAGTGAATTCTTTGCCGTTATCGTGTATACTCATAAGATCACCGTACTCCGTCATCTTCTTCGAACGAGTACCCAGTTGACCAGAAGAATGAGTTCTCCAAAATAAGTCGTTGCGTTTACCGTCAGACCACCACAACGACAAATCTTTGGCTATCTTGCGTTCATAACTACTTCCCTTTCTGCTGCCGGCGCCTGGTTTCATTTGTCTGTCTTCTTCCACTTAAATTCAGGAAATGGTCTCCCATGAATATGTTCCATAACACATATAGCATTAACTGCTTCTAACCACTTATACGCTTCTTCACCTTCAAGTGTCTGGACGTAGTCCTTAAACTCCATTGTTACTTTAAGTAGTTTACTCATCAAGAGCCTCCAGAAAATTCCTAATCCAATCAGACATCGATTTAGAGTGTTTCTCAATTTCCTTCTCAGCAACTTCTCCAGTCTTAGTCTCGCGTCTGATGTATAAATGACCATCTTTGTAAGTCTTCTCTTCGATAGTTATCTTTGACTGAGGCTTGAAGATTCTACTAAATATATTAGTCTTTTTATTTTCCATCGTAAATAATCTTGTACACTATCTCATACTTCTTCCTTAATATTCTTTTTTACCATCACAAACTTCAGCTAATTTACCACCAAGAGCATCGGTCAAATTGTTAATAATAGACTGAAGATATAGAATCTGCTTATCTTTCTCATCAGTCATTTGTTTATAGAACTCTCTGCTTTCTCTTTTAGCATCGATTTCGGCATCGAGTTTAGCCAGTTCAACTCGTCTGGCTTCTCTTTCATTATGCCATTCACATTCATACGCATTTCTCTGAGCATTGCCTTTAAGTTGCATGTCAGCTTCATACTTAGCAACTTCCAAATCGACCTCTTTCTTCTTTAATTCGTACTTCTTCTTACCCCAAAACATTAGTTCACCCCCTTAACAGCGTTCCGATAAATTGCAGTCTTTCCCCAGTATTCTTTTTTACCGCAAACTATGCACAATTTTCTTCTAGCTCCAGATTCATGCCAAACAGCCCATTGCCACTTATGAAAGCCGAGAAAACATTTAAATCTTTTTATTAAACTAACTATGCTATTTCCCATCGTAGATAATTTTGTCAACGATTTCAACTTCCTTATCCCAGGCACCGAGTACATAATACCACCGACCGAATGGCGAACGCGCTAGAAGTATTGGATCTTTCTTCTGTTCCTTGCCACCAACATCAATAATAAGACTTAGTTCCGGTTCTCTGTCTGTAACTTTAGATAACGCCTTTTCAAACTTCTCTATTTCGTCGATTGCTTCCATTGGAATATTTCGAGCATAACTGATAAACCCAACCGTCTGAACTTTATACTTACTGCACAGCTCCCTGATTTTGATCTCATTAGTAACCGTCCAGTTGAAGAGTTTATGATACTTGGCAAACTTCTTACGCGCTTCAAGATATCTCAACGCCTCTTTCTCATCCCCAGCATTAGCCTTCTGTCTAAGCAAAGTATCTAATCGTCTCTTGACCACTCTGATTTGCCGTTTAATATCTGCACAATCGAAGGCTGGTGTCTCGTTGACGATTTCATTGATTAATTCAACTGGTTTCTTCTCAATTCGGTCATCGTTTTTCGGTACAAAGTTCGAATCTTCTGGGACTGAATTAACTACAGGTACAGCCGTTGAAGTCCCATTGTTCCACGTAACATAAGTATTTGTAGTCAACGTCTCCGTATCGAGTTGCATTGACTGGTACTTATAATTCTTATCTTTTCTAAATTTCTTCAACAAATTCTTTAACAAGCTCATAGTTCATACCTCCTTAACTTCTTGACCACGCAAGTAATTTTGCCTGACACAATTCTCTCGAACAGCCATGCTTCACTATTTCATTAGCAAATTCAGAATAAGGAAGAACTGAAAACGTCTTACCTCTTATTCCACCACTCCATTTCGCTAAAGCACTATTTCCAACAATATCATGCTCTTCTTCAGCTTCACAAAAGTCGCAGATTATTTTCTTATCTATTATCATAAATGCGTGACTCCTTTCTCTTTTATTACAGTCAGCCTGTTCTCACCGTAGGAAGATAAATCTGCGGTATGTGATACCACATACACTGCCTTATCCTGTCCTTCTTCGTATAACAGAGTTGCTATCGATTCTTCACCTAAATGATCAACAAATGCGAACAATTCATCTAATATCAAAATACCCAATAAGCCATGAGATAATTGATACGTCATGCTTACCCAATGATTCAGAGTAAGACACAAAGACATGTCGATTCTGCGCTTTTCCCCGCCAGATAGTGACTCATACTTAACCATCGTTCCATTAGTATAGATATCTAAACCGATGCGATTTCTCTCTTCCCCAGACTTGAGAGTCTTGGTTGGAGACACTGCAATAGACATTGTTCCTGCACTTACTGTAGAGAGATAATCATTTACTAACGAATTGAATTGGTTGCAAAAACGATCTAACAACAACGCACGTATACCATTTGGAGAGAACGACATCTTCCAGAACTCCAACACTTCAATTCCTTTATTTAATTTGTCAATGCGCCAGTCAATTTTTTTAATCTTGTCGTCAATGTCTAATATAACATCGTTGCATACATCGCGTTGTTTTACGTTGTCTTCTATTTTCTTGTTTGTGTCGGGGATCAGACTAATCATACTCTTAATGCTAACCTCCAACTTTTCTATCTCATGTTTAATCGTATCCTTACGTCTCTCGTATTGACTAACTTTTTCGTCGTACGTTCTCTTCTCTGCAGTGATACTGCGCAATTCAGTCTTTAGAACACGCAAATTGTTCTCTTTGTTAGATTTTTTTGCTTTCAAATCGCGTATAGCAGATTCTCCAACGTTCTTCAACTCTTCCGCCTTAGAATATTGTTCATTAATGCCGCTTAAAATAACATTAGTCTGTTCAATCTCCTGACGTTTCTCTTCTATGCATTTATGCAGATTCTCAGCAGTCACCAAAGAGCCGCAAATTTCACAACGCACACCGGCTTTCGCGTCGTGGAATTTGATCATCTGTCTATTCAATCTATTGACTTGATCAGTCAGCGAATTTCTCTCACTAGAAAATCTAAAATAATCTTTACTATCGTCTGCGTTATTGGTAGTCGCTACTTCAATATCAGTATCGCACGAATAAATCTCGCCTTCAAGCTTCTCAATCTTAGTGTTCACTTCATCTAATTTCGCGTCGTAGTCAACAACAATTGGAGGTATCTCCTCAGTTGAAGCAATTTGTTCAATCTGTTGTTTGTATCTAGACGCTTCGTTCTCATAACGTTTGATGTCATCTTCAAACGATTTAATAGTTCTGTTCAGAACATCAATTTTGGCTTGATTGTTATTAATCTGACTGTTCAAATCGTGTTTCTCATTTTCAATATTAAAGATATCAGTCTGGAACAATTTAATCTTAGCAAATGTCTTGAGATATAAGTCGTCATAGGTATCGAATCCCAACAGCTTAGTAAGCATGCTAGTCTTCTCAACGTCTGATAAACCAGTCAACATCACTAGATTCTCTTGAGAAAAATAACATGATGCAAGAAATATGTTCTTATCAAATCCCAATATCTGTTGTTCGAGAAATGCCTGGCGATCTATCTGTTTAAGACCTTCTACTAATTCAGTATGTTCACCCTCTTTAATTTGATCAACAATAAGACCCTCTTTGCGCGAACGGCTTACAACAAACGCAGCTTCCTTGCCAACGAGATTAAGAGTTACCTTGCAGTTCTTTACTCCTCTGCGTATGACATCGTCTCCAGTCAAACCTTTGGTAGTCTCGCCAAATAGACACCAATATATTGACTCGAAGATTCCGGTCTTACCAGAACCGTTAGAATCGTTGGTATCTAGATTGAGGCCCGTAATGAGAGTGAAACCGTTCTCTACATTCAATTCTATCTCACCAATAGAGAGAAAATCTTTGATTGCTACTTTAGTAACTACACCATCGAACAGCCTCTTAACCGACTGCACCTTATCGGTCACAACATCTTTTATCACTTCTAATGCAGTGTCGTCTTTCTGATGTAAAGTCAACCACTCGCGCAATACATCATTGAAATCGTTCGACTTAATGCGTTCCTCAAAGAACTCTGGTTTGATGACGTTCACCACATTGACATCAGTACTCTTTGTGGTAGCATTTAACACACGATAGTAATTACCGTCGCCATGCACTACTTCTGACTCTTCGTTTACTGTAATGAACTTGGGATATTTGAGTGGAACGAACGCTACTGCAAGATTGTTAATAACTTCGAAATCGTAGGACAATGTAGATTCCAATCCAGTTGTATCTACTATCCAGATTCCCCTATCGTTTTTATCATCGAAGGTAAGTGCTAACGGTGAACCAATGATGAAACAATTGTCTGATAATCTGTTGCGTTTGTGGTAGTGACCAAAAAATACAAGTTTGTTCTGTGATGCCAACTTTTTCCAATTTACACCAGTGAAATGATGACCGTACTCATTAGTAATCTCTGGTTGTTTATGAACGATAACTAAATCATAATTCTTAATCTTCTCGTAATCTACTTCATCGCAATAACCAACGGTCTTGATTGTTAAATCGCCAATGCGTTCAATTTCATAACCAGACTTCTTGTTGTGTTCAAGAAAGTTAAGAGCATCATTTAACTTATGATAGTGTCGGTCATTGTATAAGTCATGGTTACCCCGCACCATTATTACCATGCAAATCTTCTCTATTCGATACAACCATTCGGTAATGATGTTCAGACACTCTACAGGAATCTCACCACGTTTGTGAAACAAGTCACCTGCGAATATCAGAAATTTAATATCATTTTGTTGAATTATCTCATAAATTTGTTCCAAAATGTTAATCTGATCCTGCAATCTTTTCGAAATTACCTTGTCATCAGAGGTACCAAAAGATTTCCAGGTATGAAGATGGAAGTCGCTAAATATTGCTAATTTCATTTTAAGAGTTCAGGATATATTGTTTTATGACCCTCAAATACGTCGTCATTTAAATTGTCAGCGTATAATTGTAACTCATTAGAAATACTAGCATCGGTAAATTCTTTACCATATTTCTTGCACCACCGTTTATACTCTTTACCCAGACAGATTTGAATATCCAATCTCATTATCTGTTTCCGCTAGCAAACATATTTAACTTGACACCAGAGTCTTTAGAGCCACTATAAACATCAAGAATTTTAACTATCGGCGGTACAAGTCGAATATCGAAGACGTACGCCTTAACCCCGAATACGTTCTCTTCCTTGTTCTTAATATTAATTATTCTTAAATTCTTCTTGACGTACTTATTGACTTTCTTATCGTCAACGATCACCTCAAAACTATCGCAGAAATCACCATGTACGTCAGTAACAATATCGTCCGAATCAGCAAAGTAGGCTAATGCGATATACATATGCTCACCCATAACCTTCCACATATCTGCCATAATGCCATCGGCAAAACCAGTCCAGTAGCTAGGAAAGTTAAGTATAATTTTGTGTTCTAAATCAGCAACCTGATAACTATTGATAATACCTCTAAACTTATCTATAGCATCATTGTTTTCTTTGCGGATGACTACTTCAATTTTGAATTTATCATTCATGACTTCTCCTAAGTTGAATTATTATATCACGCCTCTGCAATGCTGTCAATATATCAGATAAATTATATCTGTTCTCTTTCAGCTTTTTTCTTCATCAATATTTTTTGAGAGGTGACTTCCTGCAACATTGTCATTCGGTTTTTGTAGGCACTCCCATCACAGAAATCAGAGAACAAATCTACAAATATAGGTTGTTGTGTTCGATGCCAATGATAACTAGATATCTTTGCACGACACAACGCATCAAAGTAACGATAACTTGATAATACTGAATTGTAATTTATCATTTCATCGAAACCAAAATATTCATTAAAATAATGAAACTTATCCTGTGGTATATAAAACATAAATGATGCTATATTAACGAACGATTCTGCATTATCCATACGATTGAACATTGAGCCGGATTTTCTTTTTATAAACTTATCTGCTCGCGGTACTCTACGATACATCTGTTTAGACTGACGAAACGATTGATTGCGCTTCTTTGAATCTAAATTGTCTAGTAGTTCATCGTCAACAGCACTCACTGCCTGCTCATCATCAATCACGCGTTTTGCTCTATTCAACACCTTTCTCGCGTCTTCTAATGTACGCACCATCTTCGCCTGCCTGCAGAAGACAGAATATTCCTCGAAGTTAGAAAACATCTTCTGCACGACATTTGAGTATTTAACCCAATTATCTGGCATGAAGTCAAAGTTGTATAACATCGAAGAGAATATTTCAAGCATCATTACATCTGACTGTTTCTCTACTTCTTTGGTAGCCAACTCTGCGAATTTCGATGCCCAACCAATTCCGCGAAACTGCGGAAATAGAACAAATCGAGAGATAGTAAGAAATTTCGCAGGAATCTGATGATTGTCCAACATATGTTTTCTGAAATGACCAAAGAACTCAGAGCCAAAGAATATGTTGCGCAATATCTTGTTCATACCCGAGACGTGCCACGATATAGCGCCCGCCAGATAGCGATGTTTTCCGTAACGTATATACAGAAGATTATAAATGTAACACGACTTCAACGCTTCATATTCGCTGCTGAAATAGTGATATTGTAGAATATCGAGACGCTCCAACAATTCATATGCAGAACGTTTTCGTTTCTTCTGGCTGGTAGTGAATGTTTCAATCTCGAACACTACCTCGTCATTTAGATTTTTTCTTAGTACTATTTCGTTTAACATATTTCATATAGCCTTTAGAGTGATGCCCAAAACACTCAACGAATTTATCTTCAAATAGTTCTATCAGGGCTTCTTCAATTGTCTGTTTATTGTTCAAATCTATTGGAACTGATGTTGTCCATTTCTTAGGCATATTAGTAATCAAGCGTTACCCCAATCTTCTTTCCAACCCAATTCTCCGCATATTTCTTCGACAGCCAACTTTAACGTCTGAACTGTAGAGTAATCAACATATTCAACTCCATCTTTCCAGTAAGCATATGCTTTCAACCCGGCGACAACTCCTCTAATAAATTCTTTGGACTGACTGCCATACATCTCTCTAAAGTAACCCATTATTCCTGTTCCCTGTCAACGTCGGTAACTTCTGTAATTGAATAGATTTTACCATTTTGCATATGAATATTCAAGTCTTCCCAGTACATACAAATGCTATCATTACAGCCAAAACCAAAAAATAAAGTGTTTGCCATATGTTTGGTCATGAACTTGCGCAAACCTTGCGCAAACACCTTGGCTGAAAGAGAATCAACGAAGGTGAGAAATTCATCTATCAATACAACGCAATTTGACTTGTCAATAGTTTCATCAACGTGCGCCTTATACAACAAATACATATATCGAACTCGTTTCTGTTGACCTGCAGATAACTCACTGAATTTAGAGAAGATGTTTCTCATCTCGAACATTCCGAACGTGGAGAATAGTCGAATGAGAAATTCTCTGTTATTATTAAAATCAAATAATTCCATTAACTTCTTATCTGCGTCAATATTCTCGTCGTCGTAGTCAATAACGTAATGAGTATTCTGTAACTGTTTCTTTAATTCATCCTTAAAGATAGTCTTGCCTTCACCGAACAAGCCGTAGACATAAATAAGTTTATTCTTGTCTAAGTCTATATCCAAGTCAACATCGAATTTAAAATAAACAGCCTGAGGAACCAAGCCAAACACGCGTTGAGAAAGGCTTAGTTCCTCAGAGTTGAACTCTTTAACTTTGTATTCGACCTGCTTTTGAATCTTCACTTATTTCTGTTCCTTCTGGTTTAAATCAAGAAACGGCACAGTAGCATTAGGTATCATTTGAGTAGGCAACTTTCCGTCCCACTTCTCGATTGCCTTCAACTGAACGTAACTCCAACCACCGGTCTGAGCAATACTCTCAACCTGCGTCTTAATAGCCTTCGCCTCTCCCTCGGCTTGCGCTATTCTCTGTTCTGCCTCGAATTTTACTCTCTCAAGCACGTTCTTCGCCTGCAGAGCCTGTTGTTCGGCAGTTACTTTGGCTTCGATAGCCTTATTAAATTCATTAGAGAAGTCAAAATCTTTGATTGAGATTTCATCTAATACGATATCTTCTCGCGCAAGTCTGTCAGTCAATAATTGTTTGACAGCTTCTTTAACTTCTGGTCTCCTGGTTATCGCCTCTTCTGCTGTAAATTTCGCTGCTGCCGACTTCATTGCTTCTTGTATCGCCGGATCAATTATTCGCGAACTGTACGATAAACCTATACGTTGATACAACTCATTGACCTTTGCAGGGTCCAAATGATAGTTAAGAGCAACTACTGTATTCAACTCCTGCAAATCCTTAGACGCTGCACCAGCTTTTGCCTCTTCTTTCTGAATCTGCGTATCAATAACAACTACGCTCTGTACTACAGGAGTACGCCAGTGCAGACCAGGTGAATACACCGTAGGTGATACTGCTCCCCAGTTCATCAATACTCCAACATGTCCCGCCGGAATAATAACAAACGGATTAATGATTGACAACAACACGAATGCGATTACGACTACTACAGCCCAAATTGTAAGTCTCATTTTTCTCCCTTCTTAATTTCTTCTCTCTTTTTATCCAAGTTCAACAAACGCTTCACACAATATGCCACTCCCAGTACTATTGCACAAAACAGAGCGGCATCAAACAACAACTCTAACATTAAATCACCTCCCTCTTACTTATATCTATTCTTTGTTATACTTTCTCGACGCCCCAACTCTTCCGCCATCTGATTGCTGTACGCGAATATTCAACCATTTCTCAATGTCCAACTTATTGAATTTGTCGCGTACTACTTGCATATCACACAACGTCTCGCCATCATACTGTCTGACGCTCACGTTGTTAAGAACGTGCTCAATCGTTTTGCATGCTCCCTGCAACATCGAATCGAACTTTTTATTCCCTAATACTGGTTTTGCCATTTGTTTCTCCTCTCTTATTATGAACCACTGTCTATCATGTTTTTGTACTCTTCTAATTTTTCACGAATCATTTCCTGCAGAACTCTTGTATCAACCTCGAGAAGATGAGCCACTTCTTTAATTTCGTATTTATAAACGTAAGGAACCCGTCTGCGTTCTAACTCGACATTAGCTCTGATTATCCTGCGGTCATGACTTAACTTTTTCAACATTCGGCAGCCCTGTAGTTGATATTCTATCATCAAACTTGCGATGCACTCTGGAGAACTCAAGAAGAGCAAGACAGCACCAAGCCGCGTGAGCCATGTGCGGCTTACCTGACTCTGGATCAACGTCTTCTCCCCTCCAGAATGCCCAACAATGCCTCATCAAAGCACCGAATATTCTCGACCACGACATACCTTTGAGCCAGTTGTGATCGGTATACTTCTTGGAGCCGTAAGTGTAGATTTCGACTACTTCATCAAATGCGCGAGGAGGAACTAAGTCGTATCTGTTCTTACTTCCACCGTCAAACTTGTTCGCTGGCTCCCGTTTCCTCTGTTCCAACGGCCAAATCTCTTTCTTTCTTTTCATCTTTTACCTCTACGATTGGTTTGCACACGAAATCAGCCTTGCGAATGTTAGCATAGAAGAACTTACCCTTAGACTCCGACTTCATAAAATTCTCGTGCAACTCCTTGGGAACGCCTGCGTACTGAAACACTTTACCATTGAGAAACTGCACTTCCAAAATGCTATTTGCCTCATCATACCCGATTGACGCGATATTCGAACTCTTAACTGCTTGTCTCTCCATTTGTACCCTCCTGTTCTGTGGTGAATAATATCTGTTTCTCTAACATCTTGAACAAAGTACGAGTAGCCACTATGTCGTTGAATGCGTCGTGAGCCTCTAACGGAACTTTATATTTTTCGCAGACTTTTTCTAATTTATAACTCTCGAGACTATCAATTCCAAGATAGTGTCTCCAATAAAACATCTGCAGAACGTCAAGTTTGCGCCAGTTGAAGAACGAACCTATGTATTTATCCTGATTCTTTCTGAAAAACGCATCCAGAAAGTCTAAATCAAACTGCACGTTATAACCAACAGGAATAAACTTATTCGCCTTGTTCTTGTCATATACATTGATGTACTTCTCAAGCATCTTGCGAAACTGCCAATACGCATTGGTCGGGTCCTCATACTGCATAATTTCCTCTAAAGTAACACCAACGGTATCTAACGCAGACTGTTCGATAACGTCTTTCTCAAACGGCTTAATTTTGAGATGACACTTATCAACAACTTTTCCGTCAATCTCAATCAGACAAGCAAGTTGAATTATGCCATTCTTGTTTGGATTTACACCAGTAGTCTCAACGTCTATAAACAATAATTTACTCATTTTTTATTGATTCAAGCAACATTTGAATCTCTTTCTTAGGTTCGAACCACTTGTCTTCAATAACATGACCAATCTTGATAATTCTGACATTATCCCCTTCTACTCTAATAAATTTCCCAGACAAATCTTCCCATTTCCCAACTCCTACTGTCTCAAGAATACGTTTAATGCAGAATCCACAAAGTTTACTTGGCTGCCTATCAAATTCATCTTTCTTTGGAACATTGTCCAAACAAAAATCACCAAACCTCTGACCAAGAGCTCCCTGTCTAAGATAAAGAAGACAGGTCATAATCCCATCCTCATACCCAAACATTGTACTTTGTATTTGAGCATTTCCATTCATATGTTCCTCATTTCTTTAATTTGCCTTCCGACTTAATTCCCGGAAACCGCGTCACAAGAGTGTCTCGATATGCACTATTGATATCTTTGCAACCTAAGTTAGACAATGCATTAGTCAACGCAGGAATCAATGCAAGAGTGCCGTCTGCTCTGTCAGAAGGTCCCATCAACAGTCTTTCAATAGTAACATTGTCTTCAATCTCAAACTTCAACAAATCTCCACGAGGAAGTATACTATGATAGGCAGACATACCGTAGTGAAATCCATTAAACGGTCCTGCATTCGTCTTTGCAATCATTCCACCGATAATTACTGCATGTGCACCTATACATAACAACTTGACGATATCTCCAGAGTTACTGATTCCGCCATCTGCAATAATCTTCGTCTTAGACTTCTGTTTCTCTATGTAGTCACGCAACGCGTCTATCGTAGCCACGTGACCTGCACCAATTCCCAGAACAAAACGGGTTGTGCATTGAACTCCCGAACCCACACCCTCTATGATTGCGTCAACCCCAGCTTCAATGAAAGGAACAGCAGCGTTGAGTGATGCAATATTCCCAACCATGACTGTGTTATCGTGTTGATGCAAATATTGAATGTATTTGCCCACATTAAGCCCAGTAGCATTAGGAGATGTCCAGTACGGCGATATAAATGACGATTGTATAGCAAACGTCTTTATATTCAATTGCAACGCAACATCAAACAACCTCTCTGCCTGTTGTGGAGTAGCAGATACGACAAACTGAACGTCACCTAACAACTCCTGCAACGTCTTAAGATTCTTTCCCAATATGCCAATATCAACAGGCGCAGAGTTGTAGATATCCTGCAACGTCTTTATCGTTGGGTTCTCTACTAATTTCGGCAATATTGCATGATAAGCAGAGAAACTATATCGAGATATCAATCCGCACAGATTAACGATACCGATTCCACCGAATCTATGCAACTCTCTAAGTACGGTTTCGGAGCTAGTGACACTGTCCATGGCAGCGCCTATAATAGGTATACTTAATTTGAGATTACCAATCTGCACACTTACATCAACATCGCTATCAGAATACGTAGTCACTGACTCCGGAATTACTGCAATCTCGTCTAAAGAGATTGATTGGTGATGAAATTTAAAAATGGTACACCTCCTCTCCTATTTTGTTTCTTCTCGTAAACGGCTATATCGATTTTCAAATTTGATATTGAATTTTTTTCTACCATTGTTCCTCCTGTATGAAGCTAAATACTCTTCATAGAACGCAAATGACCCGCCGTAAGTATTAATTAAGACGTCGTCTAAATTAGTCACCTTTATTTTATTCATCGCTGTAAACACCAACGCGTATCGAAATCGCCCGTTGTAGTGATCTACTTCAATTACAGTAGCCACCGCGCCTTGTGTGAGAATATGTTTGTAACTAATCCAACCGTGATTAGTTTTCTCGTCAATTTGAGGAACTTTGATTAACTTGACTTTCTGACCAACTTTAAATTTGGCATATTTGAACAACTCGTTGGTGAAATACTCCAAACGTTCCATATGCCAACCAAGTTGATTATTCGGAACGATTTTTATCCACGTTACAATATCTCTCAACGCTCTAACATTTTCTTGCATTTAGTCTTCCTTTAATTCTTCCACCGTAGTTGGTGCGGACTCTCTCATCTTTATTCTATCTGGTGTTATTTTCTCTTTTATTTCTAACCATTTGCTCTCGAAATCTTTCGACTGAAATCTGATAGCACCGTCGTAGGTCGTATACCAGCCGCCGGGTTTAAGTTCCACGATGCCTAAGTCAATCAAAAGTTTCAGCAATCCAGAGAATCGAGACATGCCACTGTCGTTTCTAATTTCAATCTCGCAGTTGCGATACGGAGGCGCGAATCTGTTCTTTACTGTCGTCGCTCTGGACACTACTCCGACTATGCGTTCTTCTTTCTTCTCGCCAATCTTAATCTTACCAGCTAGCGATAGACACAATCTCACTGCAGACCAATATGCGGGACTGGTGCCGCCGCCTTCAATCTTCTTTGGACCCCACATATCGCCAATGTTGAATATCATATGATTGCTAATCATATAGGTCAACCCATATTTTTTTATCTCAGGCATAATAGTACGCAACAATGCTCGTAGAATCTTAGCCTTCGACATATCTGGTTTCTCAAGTTTAATATCAATCTCATGTTCAGTAGACCAGGCAGCAATGCTATCTACAGCAATCAATATATGTTTGATTCCTTGTTTGTACAGTTTAGGAACCAACGGCTCATCTATCTTGATATCAACCGGATCTCCTAATTCATCGATAGACTTAATAGTGCCACCAAAGAATACCACCTTGGAGTGTTCCTCTACGGTAGACGTAGATATACGAATAAAACGCGATTCGTCTATCTGCAGAGTACTCCCAAGATAATTAACATACGAATACTCTGTATCGTCGAGAATAACTACGCCATCAGAATATTTCTTTAAGAAATTTGCTATGCAGTTGTAAATCATTAAAGACTTGCCGGTCATGGAGTCGCCATGCACGTTGATAACCTGATTCTCAGGCATGCCTGCCTCGAAGTTACCAGAGAGAATATAGTTAAGTGCATAGTTACCAGAATCGAAGAACTCGCAGTCAATATGACCAGTCTCAACCATCATATTCTTCTTTCGGTACTCTCCAACGAGATTGCTAACAAACTTCGATATATCAGTCTTTTCTTCCTTCTTCACTATTTGTTTATTCTTGTTCACTTCTTTTCTCCTTCCCAATAAGGTGTCAGAATCTTCTTAAGACCGCCATTTCTTTTCACCGTCTCAGCTGCCGTATTTATCGAGTAAAGAATATACATAGATAGAAGTATAGTAACTACAACTGAAATAACGGTAATCGCAATTAATGGGTCTACTTTCTTCATTCTATCTCCTTATCCTAAGTTACCGCCAATCTCTTTGTTTCGTTTCGCAGACAACTGTATCAACATATCGTGTCGTTTATCTAACGAAGTCAATATGTTAGTAAACGTAATGACAAGATTCTTATACTCTAACTTCTTGTCAATAGCGTCAATGAAATCTTTGTCGGCGTCAACGAGTTTCTCAATCTTCTTGTCAGAAACTCTGTCTCCAGATGCACTCAAACTCTTCTCATACTTGAGAGCTAACTCTGCCTCGAGTTGTTTGACCTTGGCGTCCTGTTTGCTATATTTGTCGGACACGTGAGCCAGAATAGTCTCAAAAAGAATATACAGTTTTCCAGACGAAATCAATTCATCGTCCAGACGCGAAGCATCGATATTCGCAATCTTAAACAACGTCAAATCAACCATCAAGTCCTCTGGAAAGACAATTTCTAGATTCTCGACCCCAAATGCCAACGATATTTTGTTTAGAATTTCGTCAATTTGATTCATTCGACATCTCCTTTTTTGTTATAGTAAATACGTAACCGCAGTGACAGCTTGACCAACTATTTTTATCTATTTTTATTAAGTTGATTAACATTTGACATTCAGGACAGACACCTCGGTAATGACGAACTACTCGTTTCACGACATCTCGTTTATATTTCATTATATCATGCTCCATTCACTCCGTCAATATATCTCATAGATTATATCTACTCTTTACTAAGATTTTTCTTTTGCTCATTACTAATCATAATTTCAAGAGATACGACAAGCTGACCATCCGCATTTTGCTGCACACGACTGACATCCAGATTCGTTGACTAACTCTGCACCACATGACGGACATTTCTGCAGTTCCATCTTAGGCGATTCTGTCTTTCCTGCATATAGAACCTGCGACTCGCGTGAATTATCGCGATAGATAGTCAGACCTTTGCATTTCATCTTATACGCAGTCATGTACGCTCTCTTCACGTCCTCTTTCGTCGCAGAATTAGAAAAGTTTATCGTCTTAGACACTGCAGAATCAACGTGCGTCTGAAACGCAGCCTGAATTTTGATATGCCAGTCAGGAGTGATATCCTGAGCAGTGATGAAACTCTCTTCCTTCGCAAACTCTACTTCTTCCTCAAGAATAGTACTTAGTATATGTTTCTTTATAGTCTTTGAGTAATATGGTTCAATACCTGAGGAACAATTAGCTATAATAGACAACGTTCCTGTGGGAGCCACCGTAGTGACAGCAGCATTACGCATACGAACACCGCGTTCCATGTGCCACACGCTACCGCGATACGCGGGAAACACCCCACGGGTTTCAGCTAACTCTGTGGATGCCTCGGTTGCGTGTTTCTGAATAAAACCCATCACCTTGTGAGCCATCTGCACTGCCTCATCGGTATCGTATTTGATATCCAACTTAATCAACAAGTCTGCGAATCCCATCACACCAAGACCTATCTTGCGCGTCTGTTTGGTTTTCGTTTCAATCTGTGATATTGGATATCTATTCATATCAATTACGTTGTCGAGAAATCTAACAGCCAACTTTACTAAATACGCTAATCTCTCAAAATCAATTGTCTTAGCTTTAATGAGCCTACCAAGATTGATAGATCCGAGATTGCAAGACTCATATCCTAAAAGGGGTTGTTCTCCACAGGGGTTAGTAGCCTCAATAGATCCAACATGAGGAACAACGTTGCACCTGTTAATCTCATCGAGAAACAACACTCCAGGCTCGCCATTATTCCACGCATGCTCTACTATCGAGTTGAACAATTCGACAGCGCTAACTTCCTTCGTCACTGCGCCAGTACGCGGATTTATTAATTGATGTTTACGGCACCCTCTGACAGCTGACATAAACTCATCTGTAATGCCAACCGATATATTGAAATTAGGTATCGTTCCCTCTTTCTCTTTCAATTTGATAAACTCCAGTATATCCGGATGATCAACTCTTAGACAACCCATGTTTGCACCATGACGCACTCCGCCCTGACTAATTACTTCCAAAGCTCTATCAAATATGTAAATAAACTGAATGGGTCCACCTGCACATTTATTCGTAGACTTCACTGTATCATTGATAGGTCGTATATTCGAGAAATTAAACCCGCACCCGCCACCAGACTTCTGAACGAGAGCGGCATCTCGAAGTGTGGTAAATATACTATCCATACTATCATCGATAGGAAGAACAAAACATGCCGATAGTTGTCCCAAATCTTTTCCTGCGTTGATTAATGTTGGAGTATTTGGCAGAAATTCCAGATTCGTCATTATTTTGTAGAACTTCTCCTCATACTCGATAGCGGACTCATCACGTTCTGCACCAGCAATGGTACGGGCAACTCGAGTAAACATTTGTTCTGGACTCTCTATAATGTTACCCTTCTGATCACGAGTCAAATATCGTTTCTGGAGAACCTTAATTGCATTATCACTAAGATTCATGTTTAATCTCCTTCTCAACAAATTTAAACCACTCATCTAAAGTCTTATTTTTCTTTATGTTATTGCATTTCTCTTTGCTTCTATCACCATGAGCAACACCAAGATTAGTACGTTCATTGATATCTTTACCTTCATATTCACTACTTCGACTTACAGGATGAAAATGTCTCATCTTTTCTGTGTTATTCTCATAATATTTTCTAGCACTCGCTCTTTTCTTATCTTTGTTCTTTCTGTTCCAATCTAATTTGTAGTTACGCACCTTCTCAGGATGTTCTTCTTTATAAGAATCTTGGTACTCTCTGACGTGTTTCTTGTTTCTTAAATACCACTGGTGTTTCATTTTCGCTATGTTTGACGCATTTCTTCGACGGTATTCCTTGTGATACAGATAGTTACTCATTTTATCTTCTCTATCATAGAATCGTAGTTTCCGTACCCATTCACAAAATAAATCTCTTTGAATGAGAATTTCGACGACGTCAGATAATCAATAAACTCTTGACGTTCTCGGCCAATCAAGTAGTCAGTAAACGTAAGAAACAATACGTTTACTCCATTTCGTCTTACTGCTTGTTCAAATAAATATTTCGAGAAAGAGAATACTCTCCGTACTCTTTTTGTGACGGTAGTTTTTTCCAACACATTGTAACCTAACTTCTTAGACATCTCATCCCACGACAATTCTTTTGAGTCGAAGAACGTATCACCAGAATAGCCATCGGGAACATTACCAACTCTGATAATGTATGTCCTAGCAATGCCAATGACATCGCCAACAATGCTTGGAGGAACATCCAGATATGCAAGAGCCTGCCCAACGTTCACTGGACGAGATGTAGTAAACGGATACATCTCGCTATCAACTGATAAACCGTATCCCTGACAAATCTCGACCAGACCTGTATAGCCACATTTATCAATTCTATTCAATATGATGTCGGCTATATGCTTGTGACAGTATTTATCTAATTCTGGATAATCCTTCACCAATTTAATCTTGGGTGAACGCATTGCTTTGAAACCTATCGCGGCGCCTGTTCCCTGAAACGTGGAAGATATATAACGCAGATGTTCTTCTTCGTATGCAATGCACTCTTTGTTGACAACTGGAGCAGTAGCGGAGATAAGTAGACGATTACCGACGTCGTACGTCTTGATCTCCTCGAGCAATCTATCTAAATTAATCACAGAACCTGAACCTAAGAGTATGTTTGACTCTTTGTTCACGATTCCAGAAACTGGCAACATCTTAATTATATGTGATTCTCCAACACCGCCATTCTCTTTGAAACAGTGTCCCGCATTGGGACTGTTATTCGATATACACAAGTCAAGTTTGTTTCGCTCTCCCAAATACGCAGCCACGTTCCCTTTACCTTCACTCCCAAACGAAATACCAATAAGAAAATTCAGCTTGCCTTCTTGCATAATTACACCCCTTTCATCTTTTCATCCCAGCGACGGCCCTGTTTGACCTCTACTGGATATACTACATTAAAACCTAACGCTTTCGGAACACCAGACATAATAGCTGTTATCTCTGTATTTGCATATTCTACTGCAGACTGACGCACGTCAAACAATATCGAGTCGTGTACTGTATTCATTGGAATCACGTATGTTCCTAACATATTATCAGTTCGCAGTTTCTCGTAAATTCTAATCAGAGAAAGAAAAGTGATATCAACCGCAACGGCTTGAATGACGTGATTTCCTGCTTCTCGTTTCACCTCCTCAATATTATCAGAACTCATAATAAATCTGCGCGGTCTACCAAGTATTGTAGTTATTACTCCTCTCTCTAAAACTATACGATGTTGTCTCTTGATGAAACTGTCTATGCTACTGAATAACGCAAAGAATTTGGTTAGATAAGCACGTGCCTGTTTCTCTGGTATATGCAGTCTGATTGACATTTCTTTATAAGACGCGCCGAATATTGCACCAAACACGCAACCCTTAGCTATCTGCCTTTCGAGTTTAGTTATCTCATTAATCGGTTTGTCAAATACAATAGAACCAACGAATGCGTGAACGTCTTTCCCCTTAGCAAACGCATCCAACAATTTCTCATCGCGAGCCAACTCAGCAACTATGCGAACTTCCTGCTGAGAGAAGTCAAACTCTAAGATACTGGAATCAGAGTATCTTGCTCTGAATAGACGCCGCAACGGATATTTATCGAGAAACTCAATCTTAGTCTCATCTCGCGGTATGCCTTGAAGATTAGGAGACGAACAAGACAGACGATAACTGGAGATGCCATAATGTTTTAGATTCGGATGAATGATGTCGTTAAAATCAGTGTTATTTTTGATTGACGCAAGAAAGTAGTTAAGAACGTTAGCTACTCTGCGTGCCTCATAAAGTGCTCTCGTCTCAGGTACTTCTGCGGCATATATCTCAAGCACCTCTTTATCAGTAGACGGACTTCCCTTAGTAGCTCCCTTAGCTCTCTGCGTTGCTGTAATCTCGTTGAACTTTACTGGTTTCAATTTAAGAGTCTCAAACAACCATTTCTTAATCTGCAGAGTAGAGTTAATGTTCGTAATGCCCCACTTATCAGTGAAAAACTTAGACAACTCTACAAATCGATTTTGAAACAATTTCTCGTATTGTTCCAACAAGTCTATATCAACCTTCATACCAACGACTTTCATCATCACAATCATTGGCAACATTCTCAACGTTATTCTCTCGAATATCCTCTTGGAATTCGGCTCAATGCGTTCGTATATATAGTTATATAGAGTTTTGGTGGCGTATGCATCCATTGAATTATATATACGCAACTCTGAAGTAGGAGCCTCGAGATATTTATCGGGAGATACAGTTGACTGAAATTTCGCCTTATAGCCAGCCAACTCAGGTAGATAACGCATAGTTATTGCTGCCAACGAATATTCCTGAAACGTGTTGTCGTGAATGTACGCCAACGGAAACAAATCAGTGTAATTGTTCACCTTGATATCGTACTGTTCAAACGACACCACGTCGAACATAATATCGGCAAATATTTTCTGCACCCTCTCGTTCTTCAACACGTCTATCAACGCGTCATACTCTCGAATATCTTTCTGTCTACCATCAAAGAAATATGTACACTTATCGCAACTGACAGCTACCGTACCAATAACAAACGTCGGGTCAAACATATTAAGACTGTTAGTTTCAATATCAACACCAACGCGTATTGACGAGTTAACATCCTCCATGAATTGAAGACGCACGTCGTCAGTGTATGATATAAACGAATTAACTATCTCTGATTCGTCGTTTCCAAACACAGATTTTAGATTATTATGCAATCCAGTAATGTATCGCGGTTTCAGGTGTTCGTTGCGGAGAATGTAAGCAGGATGTTCGGTAAAGTAAATCGGCATCTTGAACTCTCTCGTCTTCATCAATCGTTGCATCTCTTTCTTCGCGAAGGCGCCAAGTACTACAATTATCTTCGGATGATAATTGACTAATACGTAATCGAAGTCTGAATCGAAACGTGGTCTGCAACACTTTACTTCTGCTGTAAGCGGTTGTCTGTCTTTCTGCGTGTCTGCGTCTAACGGGCGACAATTGATTACATTGATGTAAGCAACGCCATACGAATACTTGTTCAACACCGGATTGATTAGATTACCAGAACGCCCAATAAACGGTCTGCCCTGCTTCACTTCGTCTAAACCAGGTGAATTTCCACACCAACAGGCTCTGCCATTTCTACGAACGTAAATTACGTGATTTGGAACTTCAACACAATAAACTTTATCAAAATAGTCTATTAACACCGGTGCTTTCTTAAATGAAGACGGACTAACCTTTCTTATTATTGATATTTGATAAACTGATCGCCATTTAGACGAATCGTAACATTTATTATCTTTTATATACTTAGAATCACGTTTACGTAAACGCACAATAGCAGATAAACCTAATTTTAAAGCAATTTCCTGTACATCATCAGCTAACTGTTTACTTGTGGTTGTGTAAAACAAACATCCTCGATGAACATTTCCGTCGCCTTTCATCATCCAGTCAAACAATATCTTTAATTTATCAGTTGACAGAAACTTTATCCAATTTGGTATATGTTTGTTATAACATTTACCAAACTGTTCAAGATAACTATACAATTGTTTATTATATATAAAAAATCTAACAAACCCAGCCCTGTCAATTTTTTTCTTATATTTAAATGGAAGTCGCTTAAGTAAGACTTCAAATTCATCGCATTTTTTATTGTCATTCTGACCTACACCAACATAGTACGCAAATGAATTTGAATAATTTTTATGTTTTCTCCTATATGTCCAACCCTCAGCAATCCAGAACCCAAAAAAAGCTAACCAATCATCAATATTGATATCGATTTCATTGACAACGTCAATACGTTTATTTTTACCAAATACTGCATAAGCAATATCTATTGATGGCAACGTAAATTTCAATTCAGATTGACCAAGCCACACACCATTTCTCAATATTCGATGCGTATGAAAGTTAAAATCTCTTGCTTTCACAAATTCAGTTCTACTTTTTATCTCTTGACTCGGAAATGCGCGTCTATTGACAAGAACATTATGATCAGGAGTAACTAACAAATCGATGTAATTACTACGAATGTTGTACATCTTACCTTCATAATTAAACTCTAAATATTTAATTGGTTGATGATATGAAATTACATTATTTTGTGGATTTAGAGTAGCAATGCGTTCTGTTCTATTCAAATCTTTAAACAACTTCCATCCAACATCAGTCAACACTTCTGTATCTGACGAATAACATTGACCGATTACCAAAATATCAACTATTTCTTTATTGACTAAATGAGATAAGACTTGCGATGAATTGTTCAACGGACATTCATTACATTCAGCTAAGCCGACACCGTCAGTTAACTTTAATTCAGACATCTCGACATCTCCCTAATTGACTATACATTATATCATGCCTCGTTCGTTTTGTCAATATATTTCATAGATTATAGATAACACTTACAATAACCATCTTTAGGGGACAACTTAATCAGATTATTGTGACTGGTTGCAATGTAAACCTCTCTATTCATTAAACCATTAATGCAATAATAAATAACAATTTCTGATTCTTTATCTAAACGTCTCAACATCACAGCATTAATTGGAAACCCAAGTTTAATTCCCAACTCATCCAACATCGAACGCGAAGCCTTGCGAAAACGCTTGTCAATCATCATTTGAGTAATTACTCTTGTCTTAAAGTTCGTACAGTCAATACACTTATACATGATCCAACCCAACTGCGCCTATTTGATCAGAATCACTAAACCACATATTCTTGTCAACCTGAATATCGATGTATTTGTCGCTCACTCCCTCTCTGTGTTTCGTTAGAAACAACTTCGATACTTTATTTGCTTCTACTTTCTCTGATAGAGACAGTACAACGTCTGAAATGAACGCTTTATCAATAGACTCAGACATATGAGACATATCAACAACGTCCGCTCTAAGACCTTCTCTGTTAGATTGTGTAGCCGACCAAACTGGTATATTCAACACCTGAGAGAACGACTTCAACGACGCAAATATCTCAGCCAACTCAAATCGTTTCTCTTTCTGTTTGGATGCTGTAGTCAACAAGTCCGCGTAGTCTATGAATATTATATCGAAATTGACACCATCTGCTGTAGCCTGATGAAATACTGAATATAAATAATCAACAGAAATTGACTTGACTGGTCTGTACAACAACATGAACTTCTTATCTACTTTTGCGCTTATTTTCTTTATCGTATCGATACCAATAGACATATCCAACGCACCGGACAACAACATATTGATACGTTTCGCGATAGAGAACTCTGGCATTTCGAGAGTTACGAACAATACGTTGTTCTTCTTCAACCACGCATAGATAGCAAAATTCAACAACGACATCGTCTTACCGTAGTTAGGCGGCGCTAATATTACACCTAATTGTCCCCCTGCAAGACCACCGTTAAGTATCCCGTTGAGAAAGTGAATGTTCGTTGGTATATAATTTCTAAGCGAATCCTTCTGAGACATATACTCAGACTCATCAATATTGACACCGTAGATATGTTTATCTTGAATAGACTCCATCTGAATCTTAAACATATCAGCAACGGTAGACGATACATCAACGTCTTGACCAGACTTTAACTGTTCGAATGCGGTCTTGTGAAGATTCTCGAGTTTTTTGAGTTTCACGTACTTAGTCAACTCGTCTGTGACAAACTTGACATCGACATTTCGACTAAATATTACGTTCAGAAAGTGCGTTACGGTGGTATCGTCAGTTACAGTACGATCTCGCTTGTAGATGTGCAGAATTTCGTCTTGGGAAGGAACACGTGCATATTCTTTGTTAAAGACTTTGATTATATCGTAGATTTCTGCGGAGAGCGAAGAAGAGAACAACTGATAATCGGCTATACCCACTACTTTGTTGAAAACTGTCGTGTCCTTAACTATCGTGGACAACAACATTAACTCGAAGGCGTCAGTTGTGTACATTCTTATCTTCTTTCAGTTTTGTGGAACTCAATACCTTGTTTCTATCGATGAATGCAATTATTTCGTTCTTGTCATTCTTTTCGATAGCGATCTCTGATTCTACTTCGTATCTAACACTCTCATACCAGACTGTAAACTTCATTTTTGCACCAGGCATCGATTACTCTTTTGTAAACCAACATATTAGGTACGTAAGCGTAACAGTTAAAATAAGCCTTGTCGTCACCGTTTATACATTTAGCCAATGCCGCTGCCATGCCGGGACTTCTGCATATACCAACGTTACACTGACATATTATAGAGTTAACTTTCTTTCTATATTTCTGAACGAACTCGACCACGCATTTAGCCTGTTTCTCTGACATAAATACAAGTTGATCAGCAGCATTACCATGGAACACTCCTCTGTTATCCACGTCGTGAAACTTCAACTGCAACGTAGCCACTCGAGCAATATTCTTAGGCAGTCTCGGATGTTGATCTCCTGGATCACATATTGAGATATAAATATGTGGAGAATCTAATTTGTATTTTAGTGCCTCGCGACTATTTATTACATACACATTCATGCTTTAGTCCTCAACAACTCGTTAATGAAACTCTTAGTCAACTTGAACTTTCTGTCCAACATTTGTAGAAGTCTATCTCCGAAGTCACCCTCAGGTATTAAGACTATCGACAAGACATTCTTCGTTCGACCCAACCTATATAGTCGGTCCTGACTCTGGTAATACATTCCCCCAGATAGTGGCACAGAGTAATAAACTGCGAAATCGTACTCTTGAAGATTCAACCCACGCGAATCAGTCTGCAACTTAGACAATCGACATCTACTATCAAATTCTTTAATTATATCGAACTCTGCATCGAACACGTGCCACAATAAATAGTTGTCTCTATCTTTAACTACCTTACGCAATGCCTCAAGTTTCGGATTAGTATCAAAATATACTGGATACAACTCGCTCATGTCATTAGTGTGATATATGAAACCAGATATTACTTGCATCACTTTCCCAAAGGCCACTAATGCATTCTTGCAGGTGACGTGAATATTCTTGTCACTAAATTCACCAAATTCGGAAAGAGCATTGATAATATTTTTCTGGTAGTCAGACAACGCGTATCGCACAACTACTGTTTCTTTCTTTATTTCTTTTGGTACTGCCTCAGACTTGTCAACAATAAACACGAACGGTCGAATTAACTCGACTATCTTCTCAAACGATCCCGCCTTTGGTACAGTCTTAATAATACGCCCATTGTGGCGAATCACGTGGAAGAACTTACCAAGAAAATGATAATAGTTCTTGCCTAAGACGTCGGTAATCAGAGATAACATATAAATCTCATTCAACTTGTTCTCGACGGGATATCCAGCCAACAGTAACACGCGTTCTTTACTCTTGATTATTGGTGACAACTGTTTATAACGTACAGTTTCGGAGTCTGATATACAATGAGCTTCATCAAGTACAATTATCTCATAGTCCTTCATAATCTCTGGAGAATTCTTGATAGTATCGTACGAGATAATCGTAATCTTTCCGCCTTCTCGATAGTCGGTTGATATGTGCAGACCAATGTCGAACTTTTTGTTCTCGTCCAGCCATACGTGTCTGACTGACGCAGGAGTAATAATTATTGTTGACTTGTCGAGAACCTTGATATAGAGAAGAGATACCAACGTTTTACCAGAGTTATGAACTACAATATTATTAGCAACAAAGTTGTTGTTTGGCGAAAGACAACAAATATCATATGTGTCCTCATAATCAAGTTTAGTTATCGATTTTACTCTACTAAAATTCGGCAAGCCCATACCAAAATTCTTATAATAATCATCACCATGTAATTTGCCATGATTAAATAAATCAGTAACAGCTAAATTTTCAAAAACATTGTTATAATGATTGCCGTCTTCATGATGAATATGCATATTAGAATCGAGATATTTCAATTTACGCGCTTTTTTCTCATCATGTCTAATTATATATTTGTACTCATCTAACGTCAAGTTGTTAATATGCGCCTCGTAAACTGCTCTGGGCAATGTTATTCTATAATTAAAATAATTATAACTATCGATGCTGTGTCTTTTGTCAGTTTTTACGCGTCTTTTATGTGGATGAAATCGAGTTCCTTTTATATCGGTAGTGAAAAGCTTTTGAGCCTTAACATTAGATTTTTGGTAACAAGCATTGTCACACATAACGAAATCGTTACTGTTTAATTGAATTAATTCTTTGTAACCATTTTGCGTCATAATTTTATGATTATCAGTAGCTTTAATACAACATTCATTCTCTAAAGAAAGCAAATATATTAATTTTTTACCACTATACTTCACATCAATCATTTTATTTAATCTAATAACATCTTTACTAAAAGATCTAACATAAGTAGAAATAGACAAATCAAACCTTATATCCCCAAGTTTATCTCTTTTATAGTATTGATTATACAATCTATCTAATCTAATCTTGAAGCCTCTCTTTCCACGATTTATAGGTATTAAAGTGCTACCACTAAGGCACCCCGTCGGAAGAAATAGAGCCGTCTTTGGGACGTCTAACGCGAACTTAATCGCTCTTACTTGATAGTCCTTCAACTCTGGTTTCATTTCGATTCTTTAATCGTTACTTTGCTCTCAGAGGTATTGAGACATCCAACAATCTTGCGTATCAACTCTTCAACCTCCTTATTATCTACGAACTCTACCTTAAACACTAACTTCTTTCTTTTAAGCTTCATATCAACTCCTCTACACTAAAAACTTCACCACCCGCCAACTCGATAGCCTTACGCAGATTAAGTTTGGTGGCTTCCATGCGTTGTTGATCAACGACTTCGCCGTCCTTCCAGACAATAGTAAAAATTTTATCTGTGCAGATTCCTTCTCCTTTCTGCATCATATCCACACTGCGCATTAATTTGTTAATCATGACGTCTGGTGAATATACTACTTTGAATTGTTTGGAAGTCTTCATTGCAGGATTTCTACTCCTCTACTTTGTCCTCAATGTATCTGACAACATCGCTAACATTTAGAAACTCTTCAGCGTCCTCATCAGGAATCTCAATACTAAACTCTGACTCCAACGCCATAACCATCTCGACATTATCCAACTCGTCGTATCCCAAATCATCAACCAGATTGTCGGTATCATCAATCTCTTTACTTGAATTAATAGTATCTCTTATAACCTTTATTACTCTTTCTCTAATACTCATATGATTATCTCCATTAAGGAACGGTCTACGATCCGCGTCCAGTAGACCGATGTATTATTAAACAATTCGATATCATAATCAGATGGATCTTTGCCAGAGCCAGATTCATAAGTCATTATACCAATATTAACAAACGGGAGCGCACCGGCCAGTATACCAGACAATATCTGAGCTGTGGCGTAAGCATCGGTATCTAAAGCGATTATTACGTTGTTAATCGCACTTAACTGTAACTGTTTCAATTGAAACTGACTTAGATTCTTTCCTAATATTACTGCAACGTCTCTACCAGTCTTTATGAATGGGACTGCGTCGAACACTCCCTCTACCAACCACAATGTTCTATGAATAGCACGCGTAAAACACATCAACGATCTGTTAGTAGATTTTGGGTTCAACGTTTTTGGCTCAACCCCTGGAAGAAATGCCCGAGCGACATAGTATTTATTGATATCGTCAGTAAATACTACTCGACCAAACAGTCGTTCCTTACCCAACTTGACGTGCATGTACTTGATGACATTGTCATCAACTTTTCGTTTGTGCAGATAATTCACAGCTCCCTGAGAATACATAGAGTCGTTGAATTCCATCACATTCTTTGCAACATCAACATCAAAGTCAGATTGTGACTTGACTGAATCATCGCCTCTATATGCAGAAGTATCAATTCGATAAATCTGCGTAAGTTTGAAATAAGACGTTTTGTAGCCGCACCGGAAACAAAAGGCAGCGCGACCAGGGGTAATAAAAAGATGATATTTCGTGTCAGGTTTCTTGCCAGCAGATATGCAAAAAGGACAACATGCATATAATTTAGTTCTGGTCGAATTGTATTTTACTTTTAAATTCTCCATCTGTATTAGTTAAGAGCTGGCAGGATTTCTACCTGCTATGCGTATTTATGCCCAATATGGCACTCGGCTTCCGCATATCCTTATTGTTTGACTTTGACCGTTTCCTGTAGCTTCCAATTCTCGAACTTCTGAATACGCCCATAACTTTCGTCGTAGCGTTCTTGGAGGGCAATAGCTAATTGTCTAGGCAACTCCCTTCAGAAGTGCGCTTCGATATTGGCAAGAACGGATTAGCAACGTGTTCATCACGCCACAGCTCATTATTCAATTTATATACCGTCTATTCTGTCTCCAATTTCATCAACATTAACTTCTTCGATGACTTCTTCGGCAGCACTAGGCTTTTTCGCACCGCGTTGCGAACCGATACCTAAATCATTAGCATCAGTTGCTAAAATAGCCTTCTTGGTGTCGTTCAGAACAATCATCATCTCGTCCCACGACTTCTCGGAGATTTCCTTCTTCAAATCAAATGCATCCTTCTTCCAATTCGGATAAATCTGAGCTAGAGAAGTTACCTTGACCTCAGGGCGAGAATCGTCATAGTTGGGATAATTGTCAACAGTCTTCTTAATAACAACGAAGTTGTGACCTTTATCTGCATCCAACAACGGTCTGAACTCATCATCTTTCATATAAGACTGTATCTTGCGTGCAAGAGTCTTACCAAATGCATACTTCTGCACTCCCTTGTCAACGTCTGACAAGTCAATGATGTTCGCGATAACTCTGTTTGCACCCTTGATACGTCGTGCAATCGCGATGTCGTTCTCGTCCTTAGTATTCCACAACTTCCAGACGAATTGACAGATAGGACATGCCTTGTTATGCGTAATTCTCGGACAGTATACTATCTCTTTCATTGACAAACCAACATTGTAATGCACTCCAGACATGATGAACGGATACGGTGTCTCCCAATCAGACGGAAGAACTCCACCAATAGGCAGAATACGAATTAAGTTCCTGCCATCTTTGGGTTTCCAGAAATCAGACTGACCGCCACCCTCAAGATACGAACCGAATACGTCATCAACGTCTGCCGCTGACTTAGCGGTAGCCTTCGATTTAACATTCGCTTGAACAGGTGCAACTGACTCTTCTTCGACAACTGCAGCTGGTGCCGGTTCCGCTATCTTTTTGGTGATTACTTTCACCGTACACTTACCCTTAATTGCAGGCGCCAGACTATCCATAAATGCCTTTACTTTGGCATAGTCCGTCTCAGGGCCAAACATAACTTCTGCTCCCATGGAAACCACGTAATGCTTCTGTTCACTCACTTGTTACTCCTTTCTTATCTGCCTATCGAGATATCATACTTGATTTCGATAGGTACCGCTTTAAACAACTTCACTCCACCTAATATCTGAGATTTCTTCAAGAATTCAGATACTTCCTCTTCGGTATCGAACCCTTGAACTCTATCAAAAACAAGAACAAGATAATTGCTTCGTTGTAATATCTTGAGGGGATTCTTGCCTCGTTTGATTATTGGAACGACACTCTCAGTCTTACCGAGTTTCTTTCGGCATCTACGCAACGCTAGGCCAATTGCACCATTAGAAACATCGGTACACTCGAATCTTTTTCTAAATTCATCTGCTACATCATGAGTAGTCAAGTTTTGTTCTACTGCCTTGTTCAGAAAATTGAGTTCGCATTTCGAATAATTATGTCTTGCCATCTCGACATCTCCTTTGATTAATAACTCTCGGATTTAACATCGGTATTTTCTTTTTCTTACCGCAAGAACAGACAATCATTGGACATCACAATAGAAATGATTATGTTTATTCTTCTTCGACATCTCTTATTCGACATCTTTAGCTAACAACTGTTTGACAGTGAGCATTTGTGGTCTATAAGCGATGTTAAGAGCAGCAAACTCTTTAGCTGCTATCTTCCTACATCTTTTGAACACGAACACCCCGTTAGCAATAACGCTATAGCCCATACTGATACGTTTCTTGCTTTCCCATGCTACATGTTCACCAGAGTCGTCCATAGTATATCCACCACCCATCGCGGAGTATATGTACGGCAGGTTCTCACCATTGAGAAACTTCGCTCTGTAATCATGCACTAGTGCATTCACTTTTAAATTTGATACGTCTAACTCGTTTGCTAACTCACTCGTCTTATGGACTCCGCCACGTTCCAAAACTTCACGCAACTCGTCCAGTTTCGTTGAACTGCGCTTCTTCACTCGACACCTCCCTTATTTCAACATCAACTTCTCGTCAACTATTCTCAACTTTGATACTGCATCCTCGACAACACTCTTTATCAACTTACTGCCCTCGACATTCAGATTCTTGACATCCAGATTGGACAATAAGTCTTTGACCTTGGCCAACAACGTGATTAGATAAATCAAATCAACATTGTTCTTCAAAAGCTTTTTCGCGTTCTTTAGTTCTTCAACTGTCTCATTCGACAGAACGCGCTGTTTCGGCGCAACTTTAGACACTTTGATTACCTTGACAAGCACCTGAGGACCCTTTAAAATTGAAACAATAATCTTGTTGTCCTTCAATACTTCGGTTATTTGCGTCTTATCAGTCAGAACTTGAGTCTTTACGACATCAGACAGATTTGCAACAATATCAGTTTTTGACATCTCGACATCTCCTTATTTGGTTTTGACTAACTTTAAATTCTTTACATGTTTCTGATAAATCTGACCTTCGACATTCACTTCAACGATGTCATCAGGCACTGAAACTACTTTACCCTTCATACCTTTACTGCCATACGTACCACCAAGAAACTCAACTCGACTACCTACTTTAAACTTGCACATCTCTCGTCACCTCCCTTCACAGACATTTATTATATCACAGGTTTGCGTTGCTGTCAAGATATTAGATAGATTATATCTCATTTTCCAACGAACACGTGAAACATTAATGCACCATCCATCAGCTTAACAGTACCGACAAAATCAAAATTTGAAATATCATTTGCCACTTGATGACCTGTGCCATGAATACGCACCGTAACGTTAGTCTGTCCGTGTAATGACTCTGGTGCCACAAGCGCATAAAGTACTATATCACCACGTTGTTCACCAACTGACAAAACTTTGGCAGGATAAGACACTGCTAATATTTGTTCATCTACTGGTTCCAACTTGTATTTCCAAATTGCCAACTTCAAATTCCCGTACATAATTAGCTCCCTTCTTGAAGAATAATCTCTTCGAGCAACGTCATCAGTTCTCTGTTCTCTTTCTGCAACGCGGTGTTCTCCTCGACAACTTCATTCGTTCGTTTATGTCAAAATATCTGTTACCCATTGTTTATATTCTGAATACAACTCTTCGAACGTGCGTGGCATAAACTTATTAACATCAACGCCAACATTAATCAAATCAGTGAAACTGAATCCTATACGAACGCGTTTGAACTTCCATTGTTCGTGGACATGACCGACGAAGTTTAATTCATAGCCAACGTCAGCCATATCAGGCAAATGCACCAGATTTATTCGATGTTTCGCGTAGCCGATAACTAAACGTTCAATATCAGTCTTCATTGAATTATTTCGGTCGTGATTGCCCTTGATAAAAACAATTCGACCATTGAGTTGCTTGACGTAGTGTTCTGCCTTGAGCACCTCGCCTTCGCCAGACTTTCCACCAGGAGAATTTCTAAAACAGAAGTCGCCAACGTGATAGACAACATCTTCTGACTTCACTCGAGAATTCCAGTTGCGGATCAACGTAACATTCATCTGTTCCAACGTCTTGAACGGGCGATTGCAATATTTAATAATATTGAAATGTCCCAAGTGCAAATCAGCAGTGAAATACGTCTTCATTAGTCTTTCTTAATATAATCTGGTTGACCTTCTCCGTACGAGAATCGATACTCGTCAAGAGTAACCTCGTCAATATCAATACAGACAAAAGAGTGCAGATGTTTATATTTACGATGAACACTCTGTGCATTCTCAGCTTGTTTGCGTGAAGAGAACACACCAACTATGTGATACACATCACCACACTCTTCGCACCCTTCCATAAAACATCTGACAACAAACAGTTTCATTGTTTCACCGTTGGGTTATCTATCTGTTCTGCACTCCATCGCATAAGTCCCAATACAGTTGTCTCAGAAGGCAACATATTGGTATGAGTTATCATATCTGCAACCAACTCATCAAGCATCTTGTGCAACTCTTCGTGACGAATCTTGTGATCTGTTCTTCTCATCTAATCTCCTTTACTTTAATAGAAAATCTCGCATCGGTACTATCCAATCCTTGCCCTTGTCAAACTTCTCATCAAACACAACGTTGAACTTATGTTCATGCGCGTTATATTTATAAACAATGACGTTGGTCATGAAACTCTTCTTAGAGCCTAAACGTTGTCTGATAATAACGTGATTGCGCGGAGACAACGCATATTTGTTTCTATATAGAATAGTGTACTCGAAACAGTGAATGTCTGGTCTAGATTCATCTATCGCGTGAACTGACAGAATAGTAGCACCATCTTTCAGATAGAACAAGTCTCCATTACCGAAACGCGGAAAATTTTTAGAGAGAGTGCAATTCAATTCAGGATGAACACATACTCCGCGTTCTACTTTACAGTCTGCGCAATTCAACTCTATGCAGTTCTTCTTCTCTGTCACTTTTGGTTGCGCTATAGCATTGCTCATACACGCAGGACATTCCCACATCGAACCGTACTTATCTTTATTAACTGCTAAAATCTTGGTCTTGAACGGGTGCTTGCACTTAGCACAAATCAGAGAAATCATCATCTTCTTTACTTTACCGTCGCACAACATGCACACGTAGTTCTCTTGCACTATCTGTGACTCAAACAGTTTACGATTGGCTGTGTTAACGGCGCGCTCTTGATGACATACTTTACACTTTATATTTATTAATTCATTCACTCGACACCTCCTCATTCTTTATTGACAACATCTCTCATCTTCATCAGTTGTGCCAATTCTGGCTTACTTTTATTCTGTAAGAATAAATAATCATTAAGTTTGTTGTGCCCGTGCTTTAGTGTCGAAACACAGTCAAGAACTTCTGCGTTGAATTTTCCGCCAGCATTATCTAACATAACAATAAGATATTCTGTTTCGCTGAATTTACAAAGTTTCAACTTTATCATTGTATTCCTCCTTTCAGTTATCTTATATCAACATGCGTCCAACTTCTATATGTTTTTACCCAAGTAAATCCGACTTGTCTTGCCATTCTTGCTACTTGTATCGGCGTATAACCTTTAACTTTAATATCTACTGCGTTACCCAAGCAATGTTGGCTATATCTTGCACCGCCTATTACTTTGTTATGTTTCGGGCAACGATAACCGCTTGTGATAATTATTGGTGCATTTAATTTTACTCGTAACATCTCTAATTTTGTCAATAATACTGAGTTAACTTTCACTACTCCACAACATTTACAAGCAAATTCTTGCAGTTTAAAATGTGCTGAAGATGTCGCGTCTGCATGTGCCGTCACTACTACACAAGTTAAAATGGTAATTAATATAACTATTCCGTTTTTAATTAATCTCATTTCTACTTATATTTGCTTCTTTTGTGACTTTATTAAATAAACTGTGAGCTTCTTTTATTGTATTAACCTCTTTAAATAAATCACCGCCGTAAGTATTAGTTCTATAAATAGAATATCTAAAACGCTTATGCGAAGTTCTAAACATAATATAAAATTCGTTTTCTTTTATCTTATACATTGTTGTTCTCCAAAGTTATTTATCTATTGCCTCACCCACAAAAGTTGGAAATCGAGGAATGCCGTCATTAGATAACTCTTGATATGCAAACGTTATCTTAGTGCCTATCTTCAACGGATTGTCGCGTTCCTTGTCAGTCAGACCAGATCCAACATTAAAAATCTTTCCATTCTTTAATCTGCACTCATACCCACCAAGACGACCAAAATGCCTACCCTTGCCTGCCTCATAACTGATGATTGTTGCCTCATCGTCAAAGAAATTCTTTACTTTGAGCAACGTACTCGAACGTCGCCCGTCGTAGAGAGAACCCGACTGGCGCAACATTATACCCTCTCCACCGAGACTTTCCGCAAGTTTGAGACACTCTTTCAGATGTTTCACACCAGTACATTGCGTTTGTTTTACTATCTCACAATGTTTAGGAAGCAATAACTTATACATGGCTCGCCAACGCGTCTCGAATTTGTGCGGTGAATCTGGCATATCAAACACTAAATACTTAACCTGTCTCCACTCTTTGACTAAACCCTGCGAACGCACGACAGACATCGTTTCTTGAAACTTACCGCGCCCAATCCACAATTCTCCATCGAGTCGAATGTTACCCATGCCTTCTGTGAACCACTCAGGTGCATAGAACTTGTTACCCAATCGGGATATGAATTCTTTTCCATTCCACAATGCACGTATCCCGTCCAACTTCTCTGACATCCACCAACCAGTCGGGTCAATGTTAGAAGTCCACTTGTTAGCCAACAGTAGTGCTGGCGGGACTGCCTGCTCTTTGCCCTTGGTCTTAGGCGCTCTCATAGTCAGAGAGCCGCCAATACGTGCGGACTCAGCCTCGTCGCCTTCTATCTTTCTTATATGTTTGCAGGTACGTTTGTTGATGGGAAGTGACTGATTGCGCCACGCTGGACACGAACACGAAATGACATCGCCTGTTCTCTTTACTTTATATGGTTCGGCAGCCGAACCTTGAACCTCAACGACCTCTCCGTCTTTAATCATCTCGACACCTCCTTAGAGTTTAATCAATAATTTATCAATATAAATCATTAACTTTATAATATAATAAAATATTAAACTCGCTACTAATAAATTAACTACAATATAACAACCTAAAATCATCAAATGACGACAGACGTTTAGTCTCGACATCTTCATTCCCCAACTTCCTTTGCTTTGATGAAATATCCATATACGCAACGCGTCTCATCTCGCGAACAGTCGTGATTGTCATATATCACGCCATCAATAACTGCAACGAGATGTTTACTAACACGAACAATCAAATTGCCTGTCGGCAATTCTTCTTTCTTTAAATGAACACGACAACCCTGTCCAATTTTCATAGTGGATACCCAAGTCCAACCAATAGAAGACAGATACTTTTTAATCGTACGCATACGAGTACCGCCTCTCATTGGACTCTTGCCGTGCATTGACCCTAATTGTTTCTTGTTTAGTGCAAATAAGTCTTTGTAGACCTTTTGGTAGGGAATTTCGGTAGCTATTGCGATGGCTCTGATAACGCAGTCGCCTGCGGTACCCTTGTAGCCAACAGACGCACGACCACCATCGTCACGAATTAACTCCACTCTACACCTCCCTCAAACTGTTGTACTTCCTCGACATCTCAACCACACATACATTATAACACGCCTTGAACGCTCTGTCAAGTATTCTATTAACATCCGCCTGTTTGTTTTGACAATCTCTTCTTTCTGTCACAATCTCTCGAATCTGAATGAATAACTGCACCAGAATTCCAACCCTTGAAAGTAATCTGTTTATGATATATCTCAATCTTCTTCCCACAGATACGACACACATACCCAGTTCCTTGTCTCAAAGTTAATCTTGCACCCATCTCGACATCTCCTTTCTTTCGGACCTTGCACTCGAAAGTACTGCTCTTGGTTCCGTTTATATAGATCCTTCACTCTGATATTACTTTGCTAAAGACACCGCAACGTCGAAAGCGCGTTGTTTTAATCTAGCACCTGAGCCAAACCAGACATTGCGCAACTTGCCATCGTCAGTATCTTTGTGCGAACGATAATGATCAACCATTTCGGTTACTGCGTTCAAGGCTGCCCAGAGAGTACCGCGTACTCCGTCAACGTTGTTACCCTTTCCATTCACAAACAACTCGTTCATAGTATGCACTCTGTTCTCCATGATTGGAGTGGGCCTGACTATCGTATCAGTTCCGTACACTACTTTAATAAAGTAATGCTTGACACCGTTAGTGTCAAGTGTTGTGCGAACGAGCCTCTGAAACTGATTACCTAAATCATCGTAGAACTTCTTGGACAACCCTAAAACTTCCTGTGCCTGTTCAATTTTGTCTTTAATTGATCCAGTATGTCTGATTACAATACCTTCTTCTGATTGTTTGCCTAACGCCATAACAAGAGTATTTTGGCACACTACACGTACGGGAGTGAAGAACATACGCAATGCGGTACGCCCATCGTGCGAATTGGTCAACAATAAATACTTTTCTATATTGTCTTCGTTCGCAACGATTATATCATTAGGCAACTTCGCCATAATCCAAACTCTCTCGCCCTTACCCAACGCACCCGCAGTATGATAAATTGCTTTGCCTTCACCAACTATACTATCAAAGAAATCGAACGCTTCCACGTTCTGAATTATCTGATAGTCGCGCCCAACAACGTTCAGATATTGATTGGTGTCTTCTCTCACAGTAGCAACCTTCTCAATAATATCAATACCAGAGTCAGTTCTGATGTTCTCTCTGATTACAGTATAATCAAGATGAGCCGCCTCGATTGCCTCTTTGGCTGTTGCAGGCGCATTCAATTCAGTGCCTAATTCGTGCCAAGGCTTTTCCCCAACATAAAACATCGTGGTCTTTCCGTCTTTATTACTTAGATTGTGCGCCATCTGTCTTCTCCTTCTTAGTTAGATACTTGTGTAGGTCTTTGAACCAACCGATTGTCTTACCTAAACAGAGAACTTCACCGTTCGGCATTACTAATACTTCAAGATTACAAATTGTCATTTCTTCAACTTTTTTCATTGAAACTCCTTTCTTAATTTATCTCGAACCCGCCGCTGTACTTGCAGAACTTGGCAAACTCTTTAACGTTGTCTTCACTGAACGGATAACTACACTCTGTCGGTCTAATCTTGCCAGTCCCACGGCACGAATTACATCCGTTCGGAACTATCATATCTTTGCGTTTGCCAGTACCTTTGCATAACCAACACTTCTCGTCAGGCAGTTCTTTTAAACGTTGTACATATCGTTGCTCGTACGCCTTGACTTCACCCTGATCGATAAGATGAACAAGTCGCGCAGATATTGTTAATGCACGCCTCTCGTCAATAAAATATCCGTTGTTGAAATGACCAGAATCGCGTTCCTCGTCGGTAATAATGTCTGCACACACTTCACACACGAAGTTCCAAAGAGGTCTCCACCACCAACAGTTGTTGCGAAAATACTCACCTTTAGCATTGTCTGGCTTGACACCATAAACACCAAAACCCATCGTGACATCTCCTTTCTTTTATTATATTTCTTTTATCAGTGAAGCTAATATGTTTCCACGTGCAATCATTCTACCAGTTACTGTACACGTAATGTTCTGATGTTTGTCATAATAACCTAAATATTCGTTTGCTGGTCCTCTAAGTCTAATAACATTATCATCTTCTTCAAATCTAGCCCAGAGTTTGTTCGTCGGGCTTGTGATTTCAGACACTTCATAATCTTTCTTCGTCATAGATGACGTAAAAGAAGTGTTTAGGGATTGAGTTGTATCTGGATGAGTTAATTTCCATTCACGTTCTTCTCGCGTTTGTTCAACAAATATTTTCAAACAGAACATTAAAAAGGTCCAAATCAAACCTACAAGAGACCAAATCAACTTCAAAATCTTTTTTGTTATTTTCATCTCGACACTCTCTTTCTTATTTATACTTCGCGTCGTCTATCTTCTTATTCATCTCATTCAACTTCTTGACTGCAGTAACAATTATCAACGACTTCTTCGCAACATAATCAACAGGAATATTGTTCAGCTCTGTTTCCCAACTCTTCTTGTCGGCAAATTCTCTTTCATATATATCTTTTACGAACTTCTTCTTGAGAACTTGACCTGCATCGTTGACGTATTTATTCCACGAACTTAATTCTTCATCTTTGAACATTATCTTCATTGAATAATGAACATCTAAACCACGATAACTGTCATCGGCATCTGTACGCGTTGCAGTAATGTTGAAGTCTTTATCAAGATAAAGTCTAACAGTCTTAGGCAACGCATTAATGTTTTTTATTGTAAGGTTTTTCTTATTTTTATCACGTTCACGTTGACTCGCTTCTGTCAACTCTCCCTCGATTACATCGGGCGTGACAAACACTCTGTCGTTGTCTCTAATTGATATAGACTCATAATTGTCCTTATTAAACTTGATTTTGAACACACCAAAACTCTTAAGATTAGCCAACTTCGCAACGAGTTTAGCATCTTCGACAGTAACAAAAGAAAGTTCCCTGATATCACTGTTTACAACTTCGACGTCTTTGGTGTATTCACTAGTACGTATCTCGTACGTTGCAATTCTGTAAACTTCTTTCATCTCGACATCTCCTTTCGATTTGGTGATTGATAAGAAATTATTCGATGCCAGTTTAATCTCGAAAGCCGCGATAAACAAACTTGTAGAACGCGCTAGCACATTTTTTATTTATGTTTCTCTTCCTTCTTAGTAAGATACTTACCAAGTTCCTTAACCCAACCGACTGTTCTACCTAAACAAAGAACTTCTCCGTTTGGCATTACTAATACCTCGAGATTACAAATTGTCATTTCTTTTGGGGCTTCTTTCATCTCAACATCTCCTTTCTGTTTGTGTTACTCTCGACATCTCAAAATCTTACATAACAATTATAACATGTTCTGAGTTCGGTGTCAAGTATTTGGAACGCACCAAACTTATTGGAACGTCTTAAGCACAACAGGTTGTATATATTTCAGAATAGAAGTTGGTGTATCGTTTGGTTGGCTCGAATAGGACTTACGTTTTTGGAACGTCTTGCTCTACCGGTAGTAGTATGTCTCTCGACATCAATAGAAATCTTGTTTACTCGAATTACATCGAAAACATGCTGGCTGTATGTTATTGATGTTATCAGTTCCACCATTAACAATCGCCAACTTGTGATCTTCTGTTAGAAACTTATAATATTGATTTTTAAATGGCTCGCGTTTGCCACATATTGCGCAACAATAATTATATTTCTTCTTCAAATCTTCCCATTCTTGCCACGTATGAGAACCAACAACTTTCAAACGTTTTAATCTGTTTAGTCTGGTGTGTTTCTTAGCCAAAAACTTATAAAACTCAACGTTTTTATTATTGCGTTTCCACTCATTTACTTTTTTGAATCGTCGTCTGCGACCTTCCAACGGGCGCAAGTACCCATTGATAATGCGCCAAACGCGTGGTTCTGAAAGACCAAACTGCACAGCCAATTTTGTAGTAGAAATATCACCTCGACTATATAATTCTTTAATTTGTTTGTTTCGTTCTGTCTTCTCTGTAATCATTCCATATCTCCAGAATAGTGTTCCACAAACTTGGGTTGCAAATGATATATTTTTACACCGCGCCATGCTACATAATCAGAAATCATACTACGATGACACTTCCACCATAGTAACTCTGCACACATTATTCCAATATTGTTTTTCTCTCCCAATGCTATCAATACATCCACTGCCTTGAGAAACTTGTTCAACGTCATAAACCAGGAATAATCATATAACCCAACGTTTGTCCAACTTGGCTTGTCAAACTTCTCTGTCTTTGAGAACAGTGGACCGAAATCGTTCTTTTGAACTGTTTTAGCAATATAATGTTTTGGAAATTTGATGCTTGCGTACTTAGCGACGTCAACACCATACTTTAGAAATCGTTCGCGTTCAAACAAGTCAACGTCACGCCAACCGCCTAAATCAGACACCCACTCATATTGAATGCCGATTCGTTTCATCCACTTAATTAAATTCTCTTTATTATATATTGGATACTTTGATGAACCTGGATGCGAACGCACGTCCCAAATAATATCTAATTTTGAGACGAGATTCTCAAACTCATTCTCTGCAAGCACAGAGTGTCCGATTGTATATAACATCTCGACATCTCACTTTTGTATCTTCAACAGTCTGATAAATTCTTTTGCTGTCTTCTTGTCAAAAAAGAATTGCACAATTCCATCTGTCGTCTTAATCAGACTGCCATTTCTATAAACTAAATAAGCTGTTCTTAGTTTAAACTTTTCTTCATTAACTCGTTCTACTAACACTAAATTGTCTGTCTTCTTATTTAGCAATCTTCTCTGAACAAGGAAGACAATACTTGCTAGTTGGGAAAGGTTTTGGTGGAGCTAACTTAATATCTGTGTCAGCGTACTTTTCACCTTTCTTTATTATTTTCTTACATTCACAACATACTTGTTCCTTCTGTGTTGCAGTTCTAATCTTTGTTACTCCCATAACAGCCTCCTTTGCAAAAACAACTGCTTGTAAATAAACATTTTCTACAACTATTTTTAATATTACACCTAGCACATTCCACGACATAACCAAACTCATCACGTCGTACGGCGTATGGTATGAACTTCTTTCCAATAAAGTGTGGTTTATTTGTGTCTATATATGGCATTATGTTTTTCAATCCAACTTCTGATAAGTTTAGCGCCATTTTTATTTGTCAGTATACACGCTATATTTAATGATTCTTTTTCTACTGTATGTAAGTCGTAGTGTGATTGTTCTATGCACCCTTTGGTGCCTTTTGGTAATCGTATGTATGTAAGTTTAAGTTTCATTATGTATCTTTCTAAATTTCCAAGATAGAGAAGTCCAAAATCATCACTAGGATGAGAAAGAAAGAAAGAAAACTCTATCTTAGTTAGTTGTTTAATACTGGAGTGCTCTATCCACACTCTCAGAGGTATCAACTAATAAACCTGCGCTGGATGTCTTGTCAAGGTGACAGCGCCTTCCAAGTTTAGGAAGCCAATGGTGGAAAATGTGATATGCTGGTCAAACATATATCGCAGCCTCTCAGCTCTGTACCCACCCTTCGCGAACGTTGATGAGACATTCACGCATTGCTTAACGACCAAAATTATTTTATCACAGATTGTTCGGTTTGTCAATATATTGCATAGATTATAGTTATTGGTGTGAACGGGCAGTTGGTTGAGCTGCAATCAGAGCTGAAAATATTCGTAAGCCTAATTTGACGTACCGCGTCACCGTCCACGACATTATTATATCACGAAGCAGTCGCGGTGTCAAGTACTGTTGTGGATTATATTTATCGAACTATATAATATATTTTGCGCGATATATACATTCAGAATGAAGAAGCAGTACTTTCCCTGTCAAAGGAACTACGTCCAGACATACTTAACTCGACGAGAGTAACGTCCTTCTCTAACGCTTGAATTCTATGTTTGTCATCAGCATTTACTACTATTATATCATTCAATCTGAGACACACGCCGATGTCTTCGTTTTGATAGAACACACAAGCATTGTCACCTATGCACAAAAGTACCTTGCGTTTCTCGTTATATACCCAAGAAGTAACTTCGTTTCTATTGATATGTATAATTTTAAATAGAAAACGATCTCGTCTCCAAATTATTTCCTCAGCTCCCCATGGTTTGTTAATTATTTCGTTGTTCATTTATATTCTTCAACTCGATGAGTTGAATCTCGTATGTAGGTATTTTCGGATCGTACTCATCAATTCGATTATTGATTAACACTTTGTTTCGTTGATTATTATTAACAGTCAGATTTATCTTAACGTCAGTCTTTCCAAAGATATTCTGCATTGCCACTAACAGATCACCTTTGGAAATTGGAACGTCAGTAACCAAATGATAAAGACCAGTAAGGTTAGTGTCCAAGATCCTGTAAATCTGCTTAGCCAGTTCCAAAGTTGTAATACCATTCCACATCACGTTAGTAAATCCAGAGACTTCTCCAGTCTGTTGCATAAACCATTCAAATAATCCTGTACCGTCATCCTTCAACTCTGGCCCAATAATAGATGTTCGAATAGTTAAATCTCTATCATTTACAATCTCACCTAAGGCTTTGCTACGTCCATACCAGTTCTTCTCAGTGGGCCAATCTGTCTCACTGTAGGGACCATTCTTTCCGTCAAATACACAATCTGTACTGATATGAATAAGTCTGGCGTTCAGTTCCCGACTGACATCTTCAAGAACATGCGGCCAAAAACTATTAGTAAATATAGCTCGAGTTGGATCATCCTGAGATGACTTTACCAACACGCCAATGCAATTAATAATTACATCTGGTTTGTATTTACTTAGAAATTTTACACATTCAACTAAGTCATTCTCTATGTCAAATAACTCACTTGTGATTCCTGACTCTTGCGTTCGAGAAATGCCCAGAATATTATACTTACCAGTTGTCTCTAAAAATTTATACACCATATGTCCTGCCATGCCACTACTACCCAATACAACAACTTTTTTCATTTCAAGAACCCTCCTTTACCTAACATAGTTTCAATTTGTTTCATCGTCATATATGATTGCGAGTTTGAACTATAAAACGGAAAGTCCACTTTAGGAAGGTTCAAGGGAGTATCTGAGATAGCATAGAAGTCGTCACCAAATTTATATGTTTTTGATGCTTCCCATTCCGTAATCAATAACTCGTGTAATTTTTCGCCCGGTCGTATGCCAGTTTCGATAATTCTTGTGTCTTTGTTACCATGATACTTGATAAGTACCTTAGCCAAATCATAAATTCGACAACTGGGCATCTTCATAACCAACATATCTGCGTCAAACTCACAAGCAGTTATCAACAAACGAATTGCCTGCGGAAGTGTAAGAAAGTATCTACTCATTCCCTTAGAGGTAATTTTGACAATATTATCTTTTTTAATCTGATCAATAAATAACTGGCACACAGATCCATTACTACCTAACACATTTCCAGCCCGAATACATTTGAACCGAGTATTTAATTGTTTATTAGCAGCCAAAATAAGTTTTTCTCCTACTGCTTTAGTCATTCCATACAGATTACTCGGGGCAGCAGCCTTATCAGAAGAAACATCAACCACTTTAACTACTCTCTGTACAATACTAGCTCGAATCACGTTTTGTGTTCCAATAATATTAGTCTTAATTGCCTCATCGGGTTGTTCCTCACAAATCGGAACATGCTTAATCGCACTTAAAAGATACACAGTACACTTATTAGCGCATGCACTAAGAACTGCTTCATAATCTCTAACATCACCAATAATAAACTTTAACCTATCGTTATTAAAGGCTCTCTGCATTTTTACTTGGTTAAACTCATTCCTGGAAAATATAGTAACAGAAGGTATACTTGAATCATCTAAAAGAGTTTTAGCTAATTGCCAACCCCAACTACCTGAACCCCCAAAACAAAGAACTGGCCCTGATATATCTAATTTCATAAATCATCCTTTCCTAACAAGATTTTTACTACGCAGTTGGATACATTCTTTACATCATATCCTTCAGGTATTTCCCAATTCTTATTCATAGAACACATTATCTGTGTGCATCTCAAAATATCATCGCAGTTAGTACCCGCCAAGACATTGCTTCCACATTCAATCACTTCTGGTCGCTCGGTTGCGCATCGAATAATAACATTGGGCGTTTTTAAGATGCATGCTTCCTCAGCAATTGTGCCACTATCGCTAATAATACATTTGGCATTTTTTTCTAACTTTACAAAGTCAAACAGACCAAACGGTTTACAAAAGATTACATTAGGATTATCGGCATTAATTGCCAATAACTTCTCTAAAGTACGCGGATGAATACTGCAAATAACCGGCATCTTATAATAATTAGCAATCAGAGAAATACCCTCAACTATCTGCTTTAGAGTCATGTGATCATCTACATTCTCTGCACGATGAAAAGTAGAAAGAAAATACTTACCTGACTTCAATTTCAGACGTTTCAAAACCTGACTTTTATTTATATCAGATAAATAATAATTCAACACTTCATAGATCGGGTTCCCTGTAACAAATGTTCGGTTCTTTGACACGCCATCATGCAACAAATTCTCTTTGCTCAAATTAGTATAAGGCAGATTGTAGGATGAAATTGAATCTATTAATTTCCTGTTTATTTCTTCAGGAACGCGTTTATCGAAACAGCGGTTTCCGGCTTCCATATGATATACCGGTATTCCTAGGCGCTCACACACAATCGCACACAAACCACTATTTGTATCCCCCAAAATCAGAACCTTATCCGGCTTCTTATCTACTAATATTCTTTCTAACCTCTGGAACATACAGCCAACCTGTTCTCCGAAATTACTTGTCATTATTCCAAGAAAAATATCTGGTTTTCGAATACGCAACTCTTTGAAGAAGATGTCATTTAATCGAATATCATAATTCTGACCAGTATGTACTAACGTATGAGTACACAACTTATCCAGTTTAGGAATAATTCTTGATAAACGTATAATTTCTGGTCGCGTACCTAAAATAGTTAGAATGTTCATACTCTAAATCCTACAATGCTGCATACATCTAGTCTCTCTTTTATTCGGCCAGCGTTCTTCTCTACCCATTCATCAACTGCCTTCTTTACTCCGCATGGTTGGTTATAATCGTGAAAAAGAAACCAAGTGTTTGGCTTTAATCTAACTTCCCAGTTCCGAATATCACTACAAACAGAAGGATAATCGTGTGCCCCATCTATAAATATTAACCCAATATCATAATTATTTGTTATTATCTCAGATGCTTGTTTGGAAGACATCTTAAAAGGAATAAAATTATACAATCCTCTGGTTGTCATATTACGAATATAACTTATCAGATCTGTACTTATGTAGCTTTTTCCGTCAGAAATATTTCTGCCATCCCACAAATCTATGGATAGAACCTGCTTACCGGACATAGCCAAAAATATACTTGATAATCCATGCAATGCTCCTACTTCCAATACACACTTACTGGCTGATTTACTAGCCAGTTCATATAGTAAATAACCCTCTTTCAAACCCAAATATCCGAAGACACCACTAATTATTGGAATAAAATCATTCTCAACTAACATCATGCCCACGGCGTCTTGATAGCTTTATCAAAAGCTTCTAAAACCGCATCTACTGAAACATTTTCCGTATCAAAGTTCCATTGCGCATTGTAATCAAGTTTTTTATCAGAGACTACTATTTCGTTCTTTCCATAATATGGGCCAACTGGAGCTGTTTCTGTTATCAAACAAGGTGTCACTAGAACAGAGGGCATACCAACAATTCTAGGAATAATCATGCCTGCGCCATTCCCATATATAGCATAATCGGCAATCATAGCATAGGACAATTGCTCTTCATAAGTAAGATCATATATTTTTATAACGCCAGTTATATCAGGAACGTTAGTTATCTTTTCACACTTAGGATTTAGGCATAATAGAATAGTGTACTTATCCTTTAGTCTATCCACCAATGTCTGTATATTACTTAAAGGCAGCCATCTTCTCATGTGCAACCTGAAATTCATGTAAATACAAGGCTTACCTGCTTTATCTATTTGCTTCGGTGTTACATAAGACATCAGTTGTTTGCAGAGCCTTCTTACTGTTTCCACACCACTGAGAGCCATATAACAGGACATATATTTCTTCGAAATAAAAGTATCTGTTTCCACAACGTTAAACCCAGTCAGGGCTCTTCTAACCAAACCTATAGGATAGTATGGGATATTGGGAACAAGTATAGTGTCTTCTTTTTTGTAATCTGGCAAATAGTCTAAACACGGCAGGATGCTTTCAGTTGTAAAATGCCACATATTTTTGTAGGTAGCATGAAATGGATATATCATAATCAACCACCTCTCATTATATCATGTTCCAGTAACCCTGTCAATATATCTCATAGATTATATCTAAAAGTGGTTTAAGCCAACTTATTCTTTCATACATCTGTTCTCGAGTAATGTATTCATTCATATAGGTGTCATAGTATTCTATATTAAGATTAGAATATGCCGGAAAACTCTTATAATAGAAGCTACAAAAATCAGCATACTGCATAATGGTGACCGTGGCACATTTTTTCCCTTTCATCTCTTCCTTCTTCTTAATTCGATCAACCCAAACTTCCTTTTTTGGACATACACAACAAACTAGCAGAATGGCATTCTCTTGAGCATATTGTATAAATCTCGCAGAACTGCCATTTTCGGCAAATGGAATAGCATCAGTGATAAACCTATCAGATAAAATGTTGAAGAAATTGTCCTCTGCAGATGCTGATATATTTGGGTTTATTTTTGCATAAGAAAAGTACTTATCGAAATCTATATATTTCAACCCAAATTGTTTAGCATAGGTCTTGGCATAAAAGCTTTTGCCACTTCCATAAATACCGGTAACAAAGACTTTGCTTGCTGTAGATGTCTTTGAATTCGTCAGATTCAGTATTTTCTCATTCATCTTTTCTCCATATACCTAAAAAATAATTTTTAAGTGTGGTTATAGATGTAACCTGTTCAAACTCAATCAAGTCATCTGCATCCCACAAACTTAAATGTCTATCAAACTCATTCTTATAGTAGGGTGACTCGGGATCATTCATAGGTACGATATTTTCATCCCACCAAAGCGGAGTCAGTATAAAAACGTATTTACTAGTAACTCGTTTGACCTCTTTCAGTATTCGAAAACCACAGACTTTAGGCAGATGTTCAATCACATCTATCAACAATACCAACTCAAATGTATTGTCTTCACATGGTAACTTTGAAATTAAAGACAAATCACACCAAATGTCTGGATTGAACGGCTTCCAGACATCTAAAGTAACAACTCTAGCACACTTCAATTCCTTCGCTATCTCTTTTGTTCCACACCCAATATCCAATACCGTGCCATTTGGTGTAAGTAAACTATTAAGATATGTAATAAATAAATATGATGGCTTACTCATTTTTACCTTTCATCATTCCTAAGTATCGTTCTTCCCACAATTGACATAATCTCTTTGGGCTGTAGTACTTCTCCATCCAAATTCGACCATTCTTCTGAATTTCTTGCACTTTTTCCTTGTTCGTTACCAGTTCAAGAATATTCTTAGCTAATTCATCTATGCCTGACACATTGACGATTGGTGGCGCTACTCCCATTCCTAACTCTGTATAATTTTTTAATACTGTAGGAGACAACCGAGCGATGCATACCTGTTCCTGGCTCATAGATTCCCAACCTACCATTCCAATAAATCCCTGAGTAATATTATCTATGACAATATCAAAGTTTTTCCGCTTTTCCAGACATTCCGCATAGGAATATTTATGGAGCCAACTCTCAAATGGAATATTATAACCGTAAATTGCGGTTAACTTATGAAACAACCACTCTATTTCTGCTCTGCCCTTATTATGATCATGATTAACAAGAAGCAAAAACTTCATTGGCACTTGGCTAACCCGTGTTTTTGGAAGGCATTGTTGTTCATCAATTGGCAAAATGTTAGGTACCCACGTAGCAAAGGGCATAAACTTGGGTATCAATGGTGAACAAGTAACCATCATAGCAATCTTAGATATTTCTTCCAACTTCTTGTAATCAAAGCAAACAGCCCCACCATGCATATGAAAAATCAACTTTTTCCCTGTCACATAATCTTTCCAGGGGAATTTAATTGGAAGTTGAATATCATCATACCAAAAAGTATTGAAGTGAAGAATATCTGCATCAGCAAGAACTTTTCTAATTTTATCGTCATGTTCTCCCAATACCAAATCAAGCGCATGATTTAAGCACGTACTACCGGCTACTATATGCCGTACTTCTATGTTGGTATATTTATTCATCATTCGAGCATGAATAATACCTACACCGGCACTGTCCCACCAGGGGTGAATATGAGCAACTTTTAACTTAATTTTCCTAGAAGTATTCACACAGAACTTAGAATCTACAGCATCATATTTAAGCGTAGCATCTGTTCCAAACGTTACATATCTGGTGTCCTCGACTACTATTTCGGGTACTACTAAAGAAGGTTCCAAGGCCTGCTTTATATCATTCAAGGTCCAAAGGCTTAAAGACTTATCTAAAAAAAGATTACTACCTTCAGTGCATTGTTCCAAAAGTGTAGTTCGCGGTGCTGGAAAGTTAAATGGCGGAAGTTGAAAATTTATTGGGCGCCATTCACCATCATTTATGTCTGGGTAGGAACGTTTTTTGTCTGTGAAGGCGGTCATTAGAAGAAATGTTGATCCTGAAGCTATAAAGTTCTTTAATACTTTAATTACGCTCTTATATGACAAATGAACAAGTCCATCTCGACACAGTATCAAGTCCACCTTTGGCGGGACATCTTCTAACATGTTGATATATGCAAATTTTGGGGTTGTTACAATAGACATTCCGCCATATCTTACTTCATTATCTTTGAGCATTGTTGGTATTATATCCCCACCTAGGTACTCTTTTATTTTCAACTGTCCAATAATCTCCTTCATCCAATTAAAATCGCCACAAGGAAGATCCAGCATAGAGTTTATTTCCTGAGAAGTTCCTGCTAAAGAGTTTATAAATTCTACCAATAGTGGGCGCAGGGCAGCGGTGTTAACTAAATCAGATCCAGTACCCGACCGCGATTCTTTTCCATTCCACGTATTCTGTTCGTATATATTCGTAAAATATTTTTCTAGTTCACTTGGCTGTCTAGTTTCTGGCGCTTGAATTACGTTGCCCCATACCTTGCCAACATTTCTCTTTATTGTGCCAAGTTTGGTATCATAAACCTTTTTGTTGTAGTCCCACATCTCTTTAGTCTTTTCATTATCATATCGGATCCGAGAATGATACAGATGAATTACTCTATACGCCAGTTTTTCATACACTCCACCATTTTGTTTCAACCGAGTTACTATATCTTGATCATCCCAACAGTTTCCAATAAAGTCTTCATCGTATCCACCTATATCAATGAACTCGCTGGTGGTTAAACCCAAGAAGAATGGAAACTCGGTATTTAATTCTGGTCTTGCATCATATAAAGTAAGCAGTTGTTCTGGTGTTAACCCTCGACGCACATGATTTAAGAATGTTTCATCTAAATCATCTTTACCATTAGTAATAACTATTTGTTTCTTGCTGTTCTTGAGAGTATCAACAATACCCTGAATGCAATCATCTAAAAGATATATCTCAGGGCACATAATAATCATAAACTTACCCTTAGCCATCTTAGCCCCAATATTAATTGCGAAACCCGGAATCCGCCAGACAGGTTTAGGAACGTTACGATGACCAGTAAATATATATCGTATGTTCAATTTATCCTTGAAAGAATCACAGACTTTCTGAGTCTCGTCAACTATCCCATCATTCAGAACTATTATTTCATAGGAAAAAGTAACTTTTTGACGAACAAGAGATTGCAGTCCATATTGCAATAAATTAGCTCTTTTGAAACTGGGTATTATAATAGATAGATCCATAGATTTAACCTTTCATTTCATCTTGTATCAAATCTCGATTCTTCTTGCGAAGTACGACATTTCCATCTGGAAGTCGCACCAGAAAGGTAGTCTTGAAATCTTTTACCAACTCGACATCAATCAATTTTCTTGGACTGTCTTTTTCTTTGGATGTATTGAAGTAGACTTTCACGAGGAATCCTCCCTTTACAGATCAACGGATATTTGAGTAAACCTTAGACTTTCTTTGTCACTTTATTTTTAAGCCACAATGCTATTGCTCCGCCGCATGCCCCAAACAACACCGTTAAGAATTGCAATATTCCACTGTTTCTCTTCTCTGCTGATATTTGTTTAAAGGTTGCATCATTCAATTTCTGTTCTTGCGCCACTAATACTGCAGGACTGACTAACTTCATATCATATGGAAAAGTCATCGATAGAGGTTTCTTGTCTAAAAGAACGTCAATCTTTTGTCCTGCTGGAACTGTGAATATTCTCTCTTCGGGTAACAGAACCACCTTTTGAGGTTGAACTATCCAGGATGCACAACCGGCTATTGAAACCAGCAGAAGAAGAACGAGCATTAACTTCGTCAAGTTTCTCATACATCACCCCCTGTAAGTCCAGCCTTTTGTCTTAATTCATCCATCTGTTTCCTAATAGTTGCAGCGTCCGTATCGCGACCTTCCTGAAGAGCCTGTTGATACTTCACATTTAAAGCATTCAACTGATCAACTAATGCGGCTTTTCTGTTAGGTATAAATTTGTTTAATATATCTAATAATGCATCCCACCACATAATCACCCCTTTTTACGGTAGGTAGACTGAACGTTGGTCTACCCGCAGTCTTTTGTGGTTAACGTTCTGACCGCTATTTCCCTTAAAACTTTATATTAATCAATGTTGCTGTGACACCCCAGTCAAATTCATTATTGCCCTTCGCGTTGCCAGCACCTAAACCAATTCTCTTCATACCAGCTGCAACACCAACGTTACATTCAATTAAATCAAGAATTGGCATAGTAACACCTAAATCTTTTAATTTGACAATTGGATATGAGACAATCACAACGCCAGTCTCTTCGGTAGAATATCCAAATTCTAAATCAAGATTCTTGACACACGTTGCCCACTTTGGCATATTGACATTGTTCAGGTTCAGCACTTCAACAGTAGTCAGATATTTGATTTTACTGTCTAGTACACTGTACATAATTCCCTGCTTCAACGGAGGCAATTGATTAGCAACATCAGATAACAAAACAGCAGGTCTTGCGGGTAATAATGTCACAGTCGATGGTGTCGTGGTGGTCTTGGTGGTGTCAGCTATCGACGGCACAACCATCGCTAACATTGTCAATGTCGCAATGCATATAGCTAAAAATCTTTTCATTGCTATTCTCCTTTATTTAATTGTTGACGTTGTTACGTTAATCTCTTCCTTTGCTACTGCTACAACCGGTGTCACTTCCACTTTCTTCACTTCTTCCTTTGCTACTACCGCAACTGGTGCCTTCACTTCTACTATTGCAACTGACGTTTTCGCAACAGATTGTTTTTTCGATTTCAACACTAATGCCACGATAACAATTGCTACAATGATTAGAACTATTACTAATATCTTGTTCTTCACTCTATTCTTCTTTTTTCTGTGTTGTTAATTGATTATTCTGTATTGCGCGTACTGCGTCGTCATCCGTTTGATTATGAGTAATTTTACCCAATATCTTGATGATCGTTACTAACCACGGGTATTTCGACGGAATCGTTGGACAGAATTTAACAATAGCGGCCAATAATCCATTTAATGCCAATAACCACACCAACAACTCCTCTTTCGTTACATGTGGCATGTTTATTGTTATTGTTGTCATACTCATCACCTCCTTAATTATTCGTTCCACGAATTGTTACATACACAACCCAATCATGAATACAGGATGCATATGATATAGTATTAGACTGTAGAAGCAAATCTCGATGACCTACATCGCTAGATCCTAGTATATCAAAGATTACTCTGTCTTGCCAATCCTCACAATATTGTATCATTGCTACTGCTTCAGACCATTCATTCAAGTAATAATCAGGTGCATGACATACGCTATTTTGTCGGGACATTTCTAAACAATGCATTAGACAATATTGATTAACTTGACTGTCAATATGTCCTACCGGGTCAACATTATTTTGTCTGCGAAATCGATTAATGACATCAATCATAACGAACTCCTTATCTCAACATTACTGCTGCAAAGGGATAAAGAAGGTTACACTCGGTTAAAAATAAACAGACAAAATATTCTTCAGCAGCTGCTGGTATTGGATTCTTTACGCCCAACCAAATTGACACTGCTGCTACCACCACTTGAATAGGAAGTATCAGCCAAGCAGTGTGTCCAATAGTAAGACAGAACAGTAAACCAGTAAGTAAAGAACACAACACAACAATTGATCTCTTAATTATCTTTATAATTGGAATCTCTGCACCATAACCAAGAGAGAATGCAATAGCCAAAAGCGGATACACTGCCAATTGTTTCCATGTGAATACACTCAGAAGCAATGTCTCTACCCAAATTGCGGTTGCGCAGATGAGACTTCCAATGAATCTTCGTTTCCACTTGCCATCTCTACCTCCAAGCATATACAGTAGGCACCCAAATGCTAATATTACTGTACCAATAAACGGTATTGTTCCCAGCCAGGTTTCGGTCATATATTTCTCTCCTATACTAATCGTTCTATTATTATCCAAAGAATGAAGTTCTGATTAATAGAATTCACAATAATCTGATCAATATTTCTCTCGAAACATCGTAAGTTCCATTTAGCGCCGGAGTAGAGTTTCAACGATGGAACATTGTGTAATGAATTGTAGAATATCTCAACTTCTCCTTTCTCCAAATAAAAGTGAATAGCATATTTAGTTACTTTATTGCCTAAGTTATCTTTCTCTGGAATCTTTACTATCTCATTCTCTTCTATAACTTCAGATAAAATGACTGGATTGAAGTACGGGGCATCGTCAATCTTGAGCAGTTTAGTGTCATTCTCGTCGTAGTAAGCAGTAGTGAACACAGATTGACCAGACTCAATAACTTTACCGTTCAACGTCTGTCTCTGATTTGTAACGTTCTTGTACGCAGGCAACGAATTATCCTTTCAACACATTATCTATCGAATCATAACCAAAACATTTCAAATCACTATCTGGAGACAAATTAACTACGGAAACGCCAACCTTGAGTACCCAAGGAAGTGCCTTCTGAATCTCTTGTTTGTATTCCGCAAGTTTCTGATTGAATTCAACTAAATCTCTGTCAGGATATCCGCTATGCCAATGACTAGTCGTCTTGGCCTTCATGTCATATCCTAAAAGATATATCTTAGTAGCTCCTAACGCTACAGCTAACATTATTGCACCAAAACCAGAGTTAATTCCCCCATGAATGCCCGCTTCTAAGTCGCGACTGATATTAAAATCTAATATGCGTCTGATTAGATACACCTCTTTTCCAAATTCCTTTATTTCCATAGGAGTAAGAAATACTCGAATGCCCTTAAAGGATAACCATTTATCCCAAAGTTTTTCTCCTGAGATTACATCATAGTGGCCTTTTTTTAACGCATCGTAGAAGGTCGAATCCATCGCGTAATTTATAGTAGCGTTCTGATATGCCTGAAAAGCCTTGTTAATTCCTATAGTCAACTCTCCATTTAGCCGACTGAAGTCAAATCCTTTAAGACTCTCACCACCACCAATTAGGAAACAACGCTGGCCAACCCAACTATTCGAATTAAGTACTTCCGTAATCTTTTTATTAACTGCGTAGGAATGATTACTTTTATTCATAATCACGAAGTTCTTATACTCTTTGTTGACTATGTGTTTTCCTTCTACTTCTATCGTGTAACCCATTAGACTTTATTTTTGAGTTGTCGTGAAACTTGATTATGTTGAATGATTATGTCACCTTTTGGCTTAACAAATGGCGTATCTCCGTTAGGCATAGATTTAATCCAAGCATATTCAATCGGCAATTCAAATACCTTTATCTTCTCTTGTTCAATTACAGTTTGAAGCAGGCGTTGTTCCCAGATCATTTTATATGATGCACAAGCATGTTCCCAGATTTCAACTATGCGTTTAGATTCCTGACTATTTCGAAGAAATAGAGTTCCAGATAACAATTCTCTTGGCTCGTCAAACTGTTGATTGTACCATTTATCACGATCCAAAAAGTGAGCTGCAAAATTATATTCTTCTGGTATCTCATCAAACAATGCTGGATACTTGAGAATTTCAGCATCGGCATCGAGAAAAACAACATTTCTGTCAATATGTTTCTCAAGCATCTGTTTGATAAAAGTAGCTTTATATAAAGTATTTTTCTGCCAATTCCCTAAATTATTAACACCTCTGATATCAGACTTTAAGTTTAATTTACGCAAAGAATTCAACAAATAGTCATGACTAACTTTTTGATAAGGAGTATCCAAAGTATAGTATGATGTGATTATAAACTGTTTCATTATGGTTTAGGTTCTTCTATCGGTAGTTCGCCTGCTTTTAAGGATGTCTCTAAGTCATCCGCTGCCGCAACCATACTATCAATTGTTTCTTTCTGCTTTAAAAGTTGTTCTCGAGTTAGCCGTTTTGTCTGTACAACTACGTCTACATCATTACCGTTTCTATCCTTCATAGTCTGATATATAGGAAAAGCATAAACTTCCTGAGTAGATTGATTTGGTAAAACCATTGTTTCTTTTTTTACATCCATTACAAACCTCCTTATGTAATACTAGTTATAATCCCGTACGATACTGTTACGACTCTTCCATTAAGGTCAGTAAAAGAATCTGATGCAACTCCATCAGCTGGTCTTATACTTGGAACAGTCATGTGATCATGATACATCTGTGCTGCGTAACTAAAGTCTCCTGAACCGTTACTCACTAGATAAGTCCAACTGTAATATCCATCTCCGCTAGGATCACAACTAAATGTCCCAGCTCTTTTATCTCCACCTGAAATCTCAGTATCAAAAGCATCAAACTCCATTATTCGACCAGCACTAGTAGTACCAAAGAACCCGACCATACCATAAGCACCGGAACCGTCATCACCGAGTGACCACATCTTATGTAAACCGGTGCCGTCATTATATCCTTCTACATGTGCATAAGTTCCATAACCACCGTCAGCAATTCCATAAACACGTAAAGTACCATGTGCAGAAACAACAACCCATTTAAGAAAATCACTACAAGCAAGGGCATTAGAGGCATTCATATAAAGAATATCATTAGCAGAGCTTCCGGAAATACTACCTCCAATAGCAACCCCTGAACCACTGTAACCAGAAGTTCCAACACCGGAGTAACCCGATTTACCGGAGTAACCGGAGTAACCACTTATTCCGGAGTAACCAGAGTAACCGCTAATACCACTATAACCAGAGTATCCAGATATACCAGAGTAACCACTTATTCCTGAGTAACCACTCTTACCACTATATCCAGAGTAACCGCTAATACCCGAGTAACCAGAGGACCCACCAGCTCCTGAGGCCCAGGAAAGAACAGCTGAACCATTAGTAGATAGAACATACCCAGAAGTTCCATCTGTGGAAGGTAGAGTATAAGTTACTGATCCTGCGGCTGCCGCGGGTGCTAATCCAACATAACCGGAACTAGAACCAGACAATCTTAGTGTTCCTTTTACATCTAGTGTACTACCTGGGGATGGTTGATTAATTCCAACACTACCAGTTGAATCTACTGTTAGATGTGCAACAGAAGCACCACCAGCAGTTAAGATAATCTTACCTGAAGCGTAGTCATTAAGTAATACTATATTTCCAGCGGAAGTATCATTATAAAGTACTGCATCGTTATTTGTAAATACTTTATAAAGACTATAACTAGAACAACATTTTAAAAATCTACTATAATAACCCGAATTATTTTCTGCTCTAAATCCAGCTGATCGATCTGATAAAATATCTATACTTTTTACTCTAACAGAACAAGAATCATTTCCAGCACTACTTATATCTAAAATATAAGAACCTGGACTTGCTGTACCAATGCCTACAGTACCACCAGATGGCTGAAGTACTAAATATCCTTTAATTATATTTGAGCTAGAATCTAGAATAAGATTAGTATTTTGTACGCTTCCACCAAATAAACTATAACCATTAGCGTAAACATCACTTAACCAAGGAGTCTGGGAACCAGCACCCCCACTATAACCAGAAGTTCCGATACCTGAATATCCTGATATTCCTGAGTAACCAGATATACCAGAGTATCCACTTATTCCACTATAACCACTCTTACCACTATAACCAGAGTAACCAGAAATACCACTATATCCGGAGTAACCGCTAGTACCTGAGTAACCTGAATACCCAGATATACCACTGTATCCAGAGTAACCACTAATACCTGAGTAACCTGAGTAACCGCTAATACCAGAATACCCAGATATGCCAGAGTAACCACTAATTCCACTATAACCAGAGTAACCAGATATGCCTGAGTAACCGCTAATACCACTATAACCAGAGTATCCAGATATACCAGAGTAACCTGAGTACCCAGATATGCCTGAGTAACCTGAGTATCCACTAATTCCGGAATAACCTGAGTAACCAGAAATTCCACTGTAACCAGATATACCAGAGTAACCACTAAACCCTGAAATTCCTGAATACCCAGATATACCAGAATACCCACTTATTCCGCTATAACCAGAGTACCCAGATATGCCTGAGTAACCTGAATAACCAGAAATTCCAGAATAACCTGAGTAACCAGAAATTCCACTGTAACCAGAAATACCTGAGTAACCACTAATACCTGAATAACCAGAAATTCCAGAATATCCACTAAACCCTGAAATTCCTGAATACCCAGATATACCAGAATACCCACTTATTCCGCTATAACCAGAGTACCCAGATATGCCCGAGTAACCACTTATCCCTGAGTACCCACTCTTACCACTATATCCTGAGTATCCAGATATTCCTGAGTAACCAGAGTACCCAGATATGCCAGAATATCCTGAATAACCACTAATACCACTATAACCAGAGTAACCTGAGTAACTAGAATACCCACTAATTCCACTGTAGCCTGAATATCCAGATATGCCTGAGTATCCGGAGTAACCACTAATTCCACTGTAACCGGAATAACTGGAGTAACCACTAATACCCGAATAACCAGAGTAACCACTTATTCCGGAATATCCTGAGTAACCCGAATAACCAGAAATTCCAGAGTACCCAGATATGCCCGAGTAACCAGAAACCCCAGAGTAACCTGAGTAACCAGATATACCAGAGTATCCACTTATTCCACTATAACCACTCTTACCACTATATCCAGAGTATCCACTAATCCCTGAGTAACCTGAATAACTAGAGTATCCACTAATACCTGAATAACCAGAAATTCCAGAGTATCCACTAATTCCACTATAACCGGAAGTACCAACACCAGAATATCCACTACTACCAGTAGTCCAAGAAAGAGTACCTGAACCATCAGTAGATAGAACATACCCTGAAGTTCCATCTGTGGAAGGTAGGGTATAAGTGGTTGACCCAGCAGTTGCGGCCGGAGTTAATCCAACAAAACCTGCAGATGAACCAGACAATCTTAATGTTCCTTTAACATCTAAAGTACTACCAGGTGATGAGTTAATTCCAACTCTCTTATTAGTTGTATCGAATGTAACAAAGTTAGTCCCATCAGCTTGCGCGATACTTAGAGCGTCTGTAGCATCAACATCTGGTTTGATACTAGCTTCATATCCTATCTTAATGTTACCTTTTGAATAAATTGAATCAACATACGTAGGTATTACTGTAGGTGTAACTGTACTTCCTAAAGTCCAATCTGAGGAATCTCCATCGTAAATATATGCATTTGGGGTATCTAAATAGTGGTCGAAATTCCAATTCAAATCTTCATTAGACTTTAGTAATCTATAACCATCAGCTCCAGTAACTGCGGACCAACTCCAATATAACTGACAAACTACACCACTTGTTCCATCGTCTGTCAAGTAACTTTCTAATGGTGTAACAGAAAACACTTTGTTTCCATTGACTAATTTATATGCATAAACTCTAATAGTATGAGTATTATAGTCAACTACATAGTTACCAAGAGCATAATTTATTTGAGAGAATGTTATTGTAGTGGCATTTCCTATAGTATTTAGAGTAGAAGCATCTACTGTTAACTTTGTAGTAGGTGTAGTTATTCCAATACCAACATTGCCTGTTGTTGGTTGTAGAATTATGTATCCTTTAGTAGAATCAGAAGTAGAATCTAAAGTAAGATTACCACTAACTACACTACTACCAAATAAACTATAACCTGCACCATTAATATTTTGAGCCCAG
>Ga0007800_10000037_pt1 | contig 59253 bp, 53 predicted proteins | sample CryBogmetaGMA14M_FD_60366 | JGI IMG/M metagenome (GOLD analysis project Ga0007800, IMG submission 60366) | Freshwater microbial communities from Crystal Bog, Wisconsin, USA - MA14M | ecosystem: Environmental > Aquatic > Freshwater > Lake | place: Crystal Bog, Wisconsin, USA | collected 2009-07-06 | reverse complement strand
CGGATAAAATCAAGTTTCCGAAGGAGTTCTTGCAGGAAGCCGCAAAGCGAAATTTGCTGGGCTGCCGTTATCCGAAAAAATGGGGTGGTAGGGATTTGGATTGGGTGACCACCTGCATGGTCATGGAAGAAGTGGGAACGTTGGGTTATGAATTTGCCTGTGTCTTTGGAGTGGGCGCGGAGTTGGTCTGCGACGCGATTATGCTTCATGGCACGGATAAGCAAAAAGAAAAATACATGAAACCACTGCTGAGAGGCGAACTTTTTGCGGCGGAATGCCTTACTGAACCGCGCGGAGGTTCGGATTTCTTCGGGGCTACGACCAAAGCTGAAGATAAGGGCGATCATTTTCTTTTAAACGGCCAGAAACGCTTTATTGTAGGGGCTGAAGGCGCGGACTTTTTTCTTGTGTATGCCAAAACCAATCCCGAAGCAAAGCCACAGGAAGCGATAACCTGCTTTATTGTTGATCGTACCGAGGGCGTGGAAGTCAAATATCTTTACGGCCTCATGGGTTGCCGTGGCGGCGGAACCGGCCGCCTGATTTTCCGTGATGTTAAGGTTCCCAAGGAAAACGTGGTGGGAAAGATTCAGGGCGCCTATGCCGTTTTCAATACGATGATGATACCGGAGCGCCTGGGAACGGCGGCCATGACCATCGGCGCCGCCCGTCCGGCTCTGGATATTGCCACAAGCTATACATCAAAACGCAAGGCGTTCGGTCAGACTATAAATCAGTTTGAAGGCGTAAGTTTTCAAATTGCCGAAGCCGTAATGTTGCTCGATGCTGCGCGAGCGATGGCGTATGTTACAGCACGTGCGGTGGACGCAGGCGTGGATATGAACCGGGTGCGGCGCATGGTTTCGGAGAGTAAAAAATTCATCACCGAATCATGTCAGAAGGTAGTCCATAATTCCATGCAAGTAATGGGTGGAATTGCCTATACCAATGTTTTCCCTGTTGAGCGCATCTATCGAGATGTCCGTCTGGCTTCAATTTGGACAGGCACCAGTGAAGTTATGTCCATGATTACAGCTCATGAATGGTATCGTGAATATTTCGCGCAAAAAGCAAAGAAAACAATGCGCGACTTTGAGCTTGATGCTCAGGAAGCGAGCGACGAAGAGAAAATCTATGACGATGAAGATATGTGGAAGAAGGGCTGGTAGTGAGACTCCGATTTCAGGAGTGAAGCGAACTGAAATCGGCAAGTCGAACTATCCCCGAAGCGAAGCGCAGGGGGTAATGAGACTCATATTGCAGGATCGTAGCGAACTGGAATATGTAAGTTCGAACTGTGACGCGAGTTAAACGAAGCGGTATAATGGGCTCCGATTTCAAAAGCGCAGTGCATTGGAGTTTCACAATAAAATTATTAATTGTTTGACGAAATACATTCATTCTATTATATTATATTTGACTGCTGATGATGAGCAGGGTGAAGTTTAATTAAAATATCTAAAGGGAGGATTAATTATGGGTAAGTCACAGGACGCAAAAAAAGACGCGAAGAAAAAACCGGCGAAATCGGCAAAAGAAAAGAAAGAAGCAAAGAAGTTGAAAAAAGCGGGTAAAGCGGCGTTATAGTTTAGTCGGAAGATCATCTAAGGCGGAATTATTATGAAGGTTAAATTTCTTGGAGCAGCAAGAGCTGTTACTGGTTCTTGTTTTATTATTGAAACGGATAAGGCAAGGTTCGCTGTTGATTGCGGTATGCACCAAGGATCGGCTGAAATAGAAAAACGTAACTGGGATATCAGGGTGTATGACCCGCAGCATATCGATTTTTTTCTGATTACCCATGCGCATATTGATCATTCGGGCTTGCTGCCCCGCATGGTGCAGAATGGTTTTCGCGGCCCTGTATATACTACAGAACCTACGGGAGAACTGGTGAAAATTTTGCTGCTTGATAGCGCTCATATTCAAGAGGTGGAGGCCGGCTGGAAAATAAGAAAAATGCAGCGAAGTGGCAGCAGCCCGGATGTTAAGCCTCTTTATACGCTAAAAGATGCCCAAGCCGTCGCCCCGTTAATTAAAACCAAAACTTATGAAAGTATCTTCAGCCCGTGCGATGGAGTAAAAGCAAATTTTCGGGATGCCGGCCATATTTTGGGAGCGGCCATACTGGAATTATTTATCGAAGAAAATGGCACAACCACAAAGTTGGTTTTCTCAGGTGATATAGGTCGCCGCCATCAGTTGTTAATGGAAGATCCAAGCGCAATTGCCGAGGCGGATTTTCTTTTTATGGAATCAACTTATGGCGACCGCAATCATAAGGGCGAAGAGGATAGTTTAAATGAACTGGCGGAAGCGATCAATTATAGTTATAAAAACGGCGAGAAAGTTATTATACCCGCGTTTGCAGTAGAGCGGACACAGGAAATTCTTTATTCACTGCATCTTTTGTCGATGGCCGGAAAGTTGCCTAAAGATCTGCCGGTTTTTCTGGATAGCCCTCTGGCAATTAAGGCGACAGAAATATTCCGCCGCTATCGGTCATATCTTGATGAGGAAACACAGACCCTTTTGAAAAAGGGCGAAGATCCTTTGGATCTGCCACAACTGAAGTTTTCTTCGACAACAGCAGAGTCCATGGAAATTAATGAAATGAAAGGCCCGGCGATAGTTATTTCCGCAAGCGGCATGGCTAATGCCGGCAGGATTAAACATCATCTGAAGCATAATTTATGGCGACCGGGCGCAAGTATTGTTTTTGTCGGTTTTCAGGCGGAGGGAACCCCAGGCCGCAGGATAGTTGATGGCGCTAAGACAGTTCGTTTTTTTGGCGAAGATATCAGCGTAAAGGCTAAAGTGTTTACAATTGGCGGTTTTTCCGCGCATGCGGGACAGGATCAATTGTTGGATTGGCTTACAAATTTTCAGAATAAAAAAATGCAGATATTTTTAGTTCACGGTGAAATTTCCGTGCAGGATCATCTGGCCTCTTTAATTCGGGAAAGATTTTGTTTTGCTGTAACAATACCGGAATATCTGGAAGAAATAAATCTGCAATTGGGTGCTCCAATACAAGAATTTAAACCGCAGATGGCGGAACCGAAAATCAACTGGGAATTACTTTTAGGCGATCTGGGTTCAAAAATATCCCAACTCAGCGCAAAGCAGGATAAGTTGGAGTCATTGCCTGTAAGTAAGCAAATGGAAATCAAGAAATTGCTGCAGGAAGTTAACCAAAGGATGAATGGCATTAAGTCCGATTCCTAACAAAAAGAACCTTACTTTGGTTTCGTAATTTTGATATCCGGATGAAAGATTAACGCCATCGTTTCGATCGCATCAACAATGCGTACAGATGCGCGGCTGATGAGATCTGTATCTATAGGATAAATTCTATTGTTCTTTACTGCCGGTATTCCTTCAAATTTCATCCAAAAATTTCTCACCGCTGTAAACTCTTTATCATTGGCCATGGGCGCAAATAGAATTATGTCCGGTAATCCCGCCATAATACCTTCCGGGCTGTAGCGCGGGTAACGGGCGGTATCATTGCTTGCTATATTGATGCCGCCGGCACGTTGGATTACCTCATTGATTAAAGTCTTACCGCCAATCGTAATTAATGGTTCCAGACCGATCTGAAAAAAAACACGCGGTTTCCTTTTGTGCCGGATTTGATCTTCGATATTGCTGAGGCGTTTTTGCAAATGCCTTACCAATTTCGTAGCTGCATTTTTGCGAGCGGTTATTTCGCCCAGATGAGAAATGCTCCCGAGAATGCCATTTGTGTCAGAAGGATTTGTTACATAGACCGTCATACCGATTCTTTCGAGTTGCCGTACAGTATCGGGCCTGTTGCCGTCAGCGGTTGCAATGACCAGGTCTGGTTTTAGCGAAACAATTTGTTCAATGGATGGATTAATGAAACCACCTATCCGCTGTTTTTTAAGGGCGGATGGTGGCCAGTTACAAAAACTGGTTACTCCCACGATTTTATTGTCAAGACCAAGCGCGTAAAGAGTTTCCGTGATTCCAGGGGCAAGAGAAACAATACGCTGAGGACTTGGAGAAATATTTATACTGCGGCCTATTTCGTCGGTTATGTGATAGGCAAAAGATACGCACGGGAAGCAGATAATAAGAAGAAATGACAAACAAACGGTGACGAAATTTCTAGCAGTGGTCAATGTTTTATACATAATTATTTATCGCTAACTGTTTTTTTTGAAGTCATACTTAAGTTCATAAAGAAACTTGATGAAGATATGAAGCTGTGTAAGATCAGCGGCAGGTAATTGTCCAAAGGGAGCGGCGGATTTAGCGGCTAGCAATGCCGCTTCATCAAGAATTGCCGAACCTGAAGAATTTATAATATTTGCCCCCGAAACACTGCCATCGGAATTGATGGATATTTTAAGAACGACAATTCCTTGTTCACCCGCATCTTTTGCTTTTTGGGGATATTTCCAGGCAAGACTAAGCTTCCTGGCCATATCAAGCCTGTATTGCAGATACTTGGTATCCGAACTGCTCAGGTCAATGGTATCATTCCGCAAACCGGCACTGCCAATATTTTTTACCACTCTGGTAAGGGGTGATTTTTTCTCTTCAGTAGAGTCTTCTTTTTTCGGCGTAGGCGGCAGCGGCTGGTTTGGTTCGTTAATGCTGACGGTATATATTTCCGCATATTTGACATTTTCCCGCAGATCAAGCACACTGGTTATCATGATCAGCGCCACATGTCCGACAATTGATATCGCCACCGGCAAAAATATAGCTTTTCTTACATCCATATTTTTTTACCTATGAGCAGTCATATACAGCATTTGCCATAAAATCAACAATATGATAATCGAACATTTGAAAATATCACTCATAGTGAGACTCTTGGTTGGGATTTTCCCCTGGATATAAAATGCAAAACGATTACGATTTCATGAGAATAGCAATAGCAGAGGCGCAAAAAGCTTTCGACAGAGATGAAGTGCCTGTAGGCGCAATTGTCGTATGTGAAGGGAAGATTCTGTCGCGGGCGCACAATTCACCGATAAGTTTAAATGATCCTTCGGCACATGCGGAGATGCTTGCGCTGCGTCAGGCTGCCGAAGAGATCGGCAATTACCGTCTGGTGGGAGCCGAGCTTTATGTGACGCTGGAGCCTTGTATTATGTGCGCTGGCGCCATTGTTCTGGCTCGGCTCAAGCGTGTCATTTTCGGGGCGCGTGATCAGAAATGCGGCGCCGTGACCTCATTATATAATATTTTGACTGATGAGAAGTTGAATCATAAGGTAGAAGTAACGGAAGGAATATTGCAAGAAGATTGCGGGGAAATTATGAGTAGATTTTTTCAGCAAAAGAGGATAGTAACCGCTTCGAAAGAATATTGATCTGTGGAGAGGTACCGAAGTGGTCGTAACGGGATCGACTCGAAATCGATTTGGGGGTCACAAGCTCCCACGGGGGTTCGAATCCCCCTCTCTCCGCCAGAAATAGATGTAAAGACGTAACATGTTACGTCTCAATGATTAAAAATATTGAAATAAACGGAGAGATGTCCGAGCGGCTTAAGGAGCACGACTGGAAATCGTGTGTATGCCCTCAAAGGTGTACCGGGGGTTCGAATCCCCCTCTCTCCGCCAGTTAGGAAGATTTTTTACGACTTTTCAATTTCATCCACTGCTATATCCTGATAGGCGTGGAAAAATCTGTGCCAGTAGTCATCCCACTTTTTTGCAATCTCCACGGTTTTTTCATCCATGGTAATAAGATTAGGGTGCGCGATATATCCTTCCAATTCATTTGCCAGCTCTTTAATTACAGAAGTATTCGCTCCGGACAAAACGTTACTGACAAATTCCGCAGGCTTGTACGACGCGGCAGTTTTTTTAAAGTCATTATGAATCTGGGTTAAAAGAACATTTCTCGGCCCCTCCCATAATTCATTGATCGCTGCATCCCTGTATAGACGGGGAAGAGATGAAAAATCTTCCATCACACCGTGGCCCCCGAATATGGACATAGCGCCTCGTATTGTATCCGTGCAATCCAGGGATGCCGCAATTTTCTGCAGCATGATCAGCTCCCGTACTTCGAATCGCTTTTTCATCATTGCAGCGGATTCATCTTTTGCAAAACCGCCTTTTAAGCCACCCTCGAGTTTCATGAATTCGCTGTATAGTTTGAAAGCGCCGGCCGTCGTTCTTTTAACAGTTCTATCAAGGGCATCGATCTGCCATTTAACCATGGGAAAGGAACCGATGGTAATGCCGAATGCTTCTCTGAACTCGACATATTTTTTCGCTTCGCGGACTGCCCTCGTCATGAATGCCGCGCAGGAAAGCCCAACGGTTAATCTCGAATAGGTCAGGACAATTCCCACGACATTGGCTACTCCTCTTTCCATTGGTCCTGTCGGATATACTACCGCGCCGTTGAATGTTAATTCACCTGTCGTGAGTTCACTTGTTCCCATTTTCCATTTAATGCGGTCAATCATATAGCCGTTCCTGACTTCTTTTTCTTTGTTGCCGGGGAGCCAGGATGGCAGGACAAAAAGCCCGACTTTTTCGGACCCCTTGGGCTTTGCCGTTATGATGGCATAATCGGCATGGGTTGCTGAACAGAAAAATTTCTGTCCATAAATTTTCCACGTATCTCCCTCTTTCACGGCTTCGAGGAGGTTTGACGGAACATCTGATCCCCCGTGAATTTCGGACAAGTATTGTGCCCCGATAGCAAATTCTCCATTTTTGCCGTTGCCCGTGTGTTTGAGTATTGCTTTTAACTCGGACGAATCAGCGTATTTCTTCAGTAATTCCACGAGGCCCTCTGTACATGTCAGCGGGCAGGCGATGCAAGCCTCGCCGTTTTGATATACGATGTACATCTTAATTAGTTTTTCCCAATTCGATGTTTTATCAGAAAAAAGCCCCTCCGAAAAAATTTCCTTTTCCATGATCTCGGTTTCTTTCGGGCGAATAATGCGATCAATACGGTTGTTATGCCCGTCGTAATGCATCATGTATGGGCGCTTTTCAGGCCATGCGCTTGCTTCGGCCATTTCCTTCCACCGAAAAGATGCCTTGCGTGAAATGGCTTTTGCTTCACGGTCGATTTTCTCCCATTCATTCCCGGCATAATGATTGACTACTTTCTGGATGAAAGGATCATCCGCATAATAATCGACGTTCTTCCTCCAGTCTAAAAATTGATTGAAGCTATAAGGATTGTTTCTATCCGGTAATGACATGTATGCCTCCATTTAATTTTTAATCTGTGTTTATTCGCATCTTTATCGTGGCAGCTTTTAAATTCATCATACCTAACTTGATTTTTTTCAACAACTTTTTTCTTCCTCTTTGATTTGCGTAAGATGTTAGGTTGAAATAGCGTTTGTCACCATCCGCCATTAATCTCCTGGTAATACTGAAAATAATTAATGCTCATATCAGTTTGTTATTTCAGAAGAAAATAGCAAATACTAATTACGCAATGATAGTATTTGATAATAGTAATGCCTGCGGAAAATTAACAGAAAAAATTTGAGTTGATTCCTGTTCGTTTATCAATTAAAAGCCTCATAGTATGTTTAATGTTTATAAATAGTGTGGCCGGGTCCCGCGCAACGGTAGTGAAGCTCAAATTTCCAAAACGGAGTGCATGGAAATTTGTAAGCTGAACTATCCCGCGAAAGCGAAGCGAAGCGGGGAGTGCAATTGGTCGATTCAAATTTTGGGGTACATTCCCCTGATTAATGATAAATAGTGTGGCCGGGTCCCGCGCAACGGTGGCTTGTGAACCCCGTCAGGTCCGGAAGGAAGCAGCGGCAGCAAATACCGCCATGTGTTGCGGTAAACCCGGTCACCAGATATACCACTTCGCGCTCGAAGGCTAACTTTGTTGGCAGCGTCGTTGGCTTCCTCAACGTATTGGTAATACGTTTGCGGAGCCTTCTCCTTGCCACAGCTAGCGCGGGATAGTTTAACTTACCAATTCCGTTGCGCTTCGCTTTCGGAATTGGAGTTTCACTACCGCCGCTTTATCCTTTGAAATCTAAGTGGTATAAATATTATTCTGTAACTTTTTAATAACTTTAGGAGTGCAAGTGGAATACCAAGTCATAGCCCGTAAATTTAGGCCGCAGTCTTTTGGAGATGTTGCCGGTCAGGAGCATGTCGTCAAAACCCTGAGCAATGCTATTGGTAAAGGACGGGTGGCGCATGCCTTTTTGTTCAGCGGCCCGCGCGGCGTTGGCAAAACCTCGGTGGCGAGAATTCTGGCCAAATCGCTCAATTGCGAAAAAGGTCCGACGGCCACACCTTGCAATGTCTGCCCGAACTGCAAAGAAATAACCGCCGGATCATCGCTGGATGTGCGCGAGATTGACGGTGCCTCCAATCGAGGCATTGATGAAATTAGAGAGCTGCGCGAGTATGTTAAGTTTGCTCCGGCTGCCGCCAAATACAAAATATACATTATTGATGAAGTGCATATGCTGACTCGCGAGGCTTTCAACGCGCTTTTAAAAACTTTGGAAGAACCGCCGGCCCATGTAATTTTTATTTTTGCCACAACCGAAGACCATAAAGTTCCCGCGACGATTCTTTCCCGCTGCCAGTGTTATGATTTCCGCCGGATTTCACTTGCGGAAATTGCCGCAAATTTAGGCAAGGTGGCAACAGCTGAAGGAATTGAAATCAGCCAGGCCGCGCTCATTTGGATTGCTGAAGCCGGTGATGGCAGTATGCGCGATGGCCAGAGTATTTTTGATCAAGTCATATCTTATGCTGGCATGAAAATCGCCGATACCGATGTGGAAGAAATTTTGGGTCTGGTTGACCGTAAATATCTCTTCAGTCTTTCCGAGGCGGTATTGCAGAGAGATGCAGGCCGGTGCCTGACTATTCTTGAAGAAGCCTACCTTGCCGGAATCGACATGAAGCACTTTTACCAGATGATGTTGAAACATTTTCGTAACATGCTTTTGGTTAAAATTGCCGCGGATGGCAGTTCCTCTTTTGATATCGCCCCGGAGCAAATTTCAAAGCTAAAAAATCAGGTGCAGAGCGTATCGCGAGAAACATTGCAGCGCTATCTGGAAATCCTGATTAAAGAAGAGGATAGTTTCCGTCACAGCCAGGAGGCGCGGATGAAACTGGAGACAGTCATTGTCGGGTTGGCTTATTTGGAACCAATAATTCCTCTGGGCGAAATTATTTCAACAATCGAAGCACTGGAACAAAAACTCAGCAAGGGTTTGCCTGCGACAGCCGCGAATATTGCGCCGCAACCTTCAACAAACAAGCCGGTAAAAGAAATACCGGCGAATTACGGCACGGGAATCAATATCGCCGATGAAAAAAAAAATGATGAGAGCCCCATCAAACCCAATAAGCCGACCGGAGATCTGACAACTCTCGGGAATAATTTGAAAGATTTTATCAAAAGGGAAAGCGCGCGACTGGGGGCAAAAATTGAGTCCGCAGAAATTTTAAATTATGCAAACGGTTTGCTGACGCTGGGTTTTCCCAAGGGCTATCATCTTCTGGAAAACATCAGCGAAAAATCACAAAAAGAGCAACTGCAGCAAATTGCCGGTCGTTTTTTTCAGGAAAATGTGACGCTGAAAATTCAGATAAACGAGAATCAAAAAGCAAATGCCAACGGTATTAATGGACGCAGTAAAGCCAATAGCATTAATGAAATCAAACGCGAGGCAATGAACAATCCGATTTTACAAAAAGTTCTTGATGAGTTTTCCGATGCCCAGATAGTAGAGATAAAACCACGGATTGATCAAAAACAGGGAGGATAGAAAAAGTGCAGAATTTCGGCAATATTATGAAGCAGGCAAAAAAGATGCAGGAGCGGATGGGTCAGCTCCAGCAGGAATTAGAGATAAAAACAGTCGAGGCTCAGGCTGGCGGCGGCATGGTGCGAGTTGTCGTGAACGGGAAGTTTGAAATTGTATCACTGAAAATTGAAAAGGATGTTGTTAATCCTGAAGATATAGATATGTTGCAGGATCTTGTTGCCGCGGCAGTCAATGAGGGAATTCGTCAGGCACAGGAAATGGCGTCGCAGGAGATGGCAAAAATTACCGGCGGGTTGAATATCCCCGGAATGAACATGTAGAGATTGTCTATGAAAGCATACGCACAACCCATAAAGCGCTTGATTGCCGAGCTTGCAAAGCTTCCGGGTATCGGCGAAAAAACTGCCGCCAGGCTGGCCAATTATATTTTGCGCGCCACAGCGGATGATGTAAAAAAACTTGCGGAAAGTATTATTGAAGTTAAAAAAAGAATTCGGCTCTGCCGGATTTGTTTAAACCCGACAGAAGATGAGGTTTGTAACATTTGCCATGATCCCGCGCGGGACCAAAGCGTTATTTGTGTCGTGGAAGAACCGGACGCCCTCGCGGCAATCGAGGAGAGTGGAGGATTTCAGGGAACCTACCATGTTTTGCACGGGGCTTTGGCGCCGCTGGATGGTATTGGGCCGGAAAATTTGCGCTTAGGCGAGCTTCTGCAAAGGATCAACAAAGGCAAGGTTAAAGAATTGATTATCGCTACCAATCCCAATGTCCACGGCGAATCAACGGCACTTCTGATTACCCGAATGTTCAAAGATCATAATATTAAGTTTACACGGATTGCGATGGGCGTGCCGATGGGCGGGGATTTGAAATATATAGATAAGATGACGATTTCCAAATCGTTGGAATTCCGTCGCGGCATGTAGGGATAACACCGGAAAAAGTCCATATGCTGCGTTGCGCTTTGTCCTTCGGCGTTGCGGCGTATACAAAAATACGCCTCACTTCTCAGGCTTCGAGCGCCTTGTCTCTGACTGTTTTAAGGCATCATGGAAAATAGGTTTATTAATATGGAAAAGAAAACGAGGAAAACTTTGCGGCGGATCAACGTTGCGCGCATTACCAAAGTGGTAAAAAAGCTTTTCATTGAAGCTAATACTGTGCTTGGTGATGATGTTCTTTGTGCATTGAAAGATGCTTTGCCTCGCGAGGAATCGGTAACAGGCAAACAGGTACTGGAAAAAATCATAGAGAATGCAAATATTGCCTGCCGCAGCAAAATGCCTATTTGCCAGGATACCGGGTTGGCAGTTCTCTTTATTGAAATCGGGCAGGATGTTCACGTTGTCGGTGGGGATTTACGGACGGCAATTGAGGAAGGAGTCCGGAAGGCTTATGCAGATGGTTTTTTACGAAAATCAGTCTGCGATCCGCTGACTCGGAAAAATACCGGGGACAACACACCGGCAATCATCCATATCGATATTGTCGAAGGCGACCGGCTGAAAATTATCGCCATGCCCAAAGGCGGTGGCAGTGAAAATGTCAGCGCAGCAAAGATGCTCACTCCGGCTGTCGGAATTGATGGCATTAAGAAATTTGTTTTGGAGACAGTTGATCAAGCCGGCGCCAATCCCTGTCCACCAATTATTGTTGGTATCGGCATTGGTGGCTCGTTGGAACAGGCCTGCATTCTGGCCAAGAAAGCTTTGTTGAGGCCTGTTGGCGAAGCTAATAGTAAAGATGAGCGTCTGTCGCAAATAGAAAAAGATATTTACCAAAGTATCAATAAATCAGGTATTGGCCCGGGAGGTCTTGGCGGCAGAATTACGACGCTGGCAGTCAATGCGGAAATGATGCCCTGCCATATCGCGTCGCTGCCGGTGGCGGTGAATATTCAGTGTCATGTAGCGAGACACAAGGAGACGATTTTGTGAAAAGTTTCCGTAGGTGACACAGCGCCGCAATAGTTATTTGTCATTGCGAATGCACGACAGTGCATGTGGCAATCTTAATACATTCGATAGTTTGTGAGATTGCTTCGGTCGTTTCTCTCCCTCGCAAAGACATTAAGCTACAATCTGATAGGTCGGACAGGGAGTTTTAAATGGCCACACCAACAAAAATCCAAACACCTCTAACTGATGAAGTCATTGCATCACTGCATGCTGGTGATATAGTTTTGCTCAGCGGCGAAGTTTATACCGCCCGCGATGTTGCTCATCGTCGCTTATACGAAGCTCTTCAAAAAGGCGAAAAGCTCCCCCTAGATTTACAGGGGACGGTAATATTTTACGCTGCTCCGACTCCCACGCCGCCCGGTAAAATCATCGGTTCCATTGGCCCTACCACCAGTTACCGCATGGATGCCTTCACCCCGAAACTTATCGAAAATGGCCTTAAGGGAATGATCGGCAAGGGCAATCGTTCGCCCGAAGTTGTTGCGGCAATTAATAAATATGGAGCTGTCTATTTTGGCGCCATTGGCGGTATTGCCGCTTTGACCGCAAAATGCGTGACAAGGGTGGAAATTGTTGCTCACGATGACCTCGGCCCGGAGGCAATTAGAAGATTAACCATTGTTGATATGCCAGTCATTGTTATTAACGATTCTGCCGGTCATGATTTGTACGCCGAGGAGCAAAAAAAATGGCGGATCACCTGTTAATTATTAGCATTTTTCTTGCAAGTTAATAATTATTGACAGAAAAATACTAATATATTAGGAATTCACGTTATTTTCATTTTAACCGATGAATAAACAATCCAGTTAGGGAGATGTAGATAAATGATAGAAGTTAGATGGCATGCTCGGGGCGGCCAGGGAGCGGTGACTTCGGTGGAACTGCTTGCCGTGGCGGCCATCAGTGCGGGAAATTACGCGCAGGGCTTCCCCAGTTTCGGTCCGGAAAGAAGAGGGGCGCCAATTGCCGCTTTTAGCCGGATTGATCAAAAGAAAATCAAAGTCCGTTCAGGGATCTATGAGCCGGATGTCGTCATAGTGCTGGACGCAAGTTTGCTCAGCCTGGTGAACGTCATTGATGGTTTAAAACCCGGTGGAAAGTTGATAGTGAACACGCCAAAAACTCCCGAGGAAATAAAAAAAGATCTTAACTTCAGCGGTATTGTCGCTACTGTTGACGGCACCGGAATTGCCCGTAAGGAAATGGGAGTGCCTATTGCCAATACCACGATGATTGGAGCGCTCTTGAAGGTTATCGGTGTCATGGGACTCGATGCAATGAAAGAATCGGTGGAGCACAGATTTGGCAGAATTGCCCAGAAGAATTTAACGGCCATGAAAAGGGCCTACGAAGAAATTAAAATCAGCAATTAAGAGGTATTAATATCATGGCAAAGAGAATAGGACTGGCTACCTGGCAGGAAATTACAACGGGGTGCGTTGTTTTCGAACCGGGCAGCGCTAGTGAATATCACACGGGAAGCTGGCGAGCACAAAGGCCAATATGGGACAACGTAAAATGCATCAAATGCGGTATCTGTTATGTGTTTTGTCCGGAAGGCTGTGTCCAGCAAAGTGAAGATGGTTTTTTCAAAGCAAATATGGATTACTGTAAAGGGTGCGGGATTTGTGCTCACGAATGCTGGCCCCGGGCGATAACAATAGTGGAGGAAAAATAAGCATGGCCAAGCGCGTTGGAATGGAAGTGGCAGTTGCCGTGGCGGAAGCAGTGGGTCAGTGCGATATTGATATGGCGGCCGTTTATCCCATTACGCCGCAGTCCCATATTGCCGAACATCTCTCCGATCTTGTGGCTGATGGCAAAATAAATGCAGAATTCGTCACGGTAGAATCAGAACATTCGGCGATGAGCGCGGTAATTGGCGCGTCCGGTACCGGAGCTCGTGTGTACACGGCAACAAGTTCTCAGGGCTTAATGCTGATGCACGAACTCCTGCCTATTGCTTCGGGCATGAGGTTGCCGATTGTCATGGGCATAGCCAATCGTGCCGTTTCCGGCCCTTTGAATATTTTAAATGATCATTCTGATATTATGCCGCAGCGCGATTCCGGCTGGATTTCTCTTTTTGTTGAAAACGGCCAGGAAGCGGTTGATTTATCTATTCAGGCTTTCAAGATTGCTGAGCATAAAGATGTCAATTTGCCTGTGTGTGTCAATATCGATGGTTTTCAATTAACGCACATGGTGGAACCTTTGGAATTACCCGATCAGGAACTGGTGAATAAATTTCTGCCGCCGCGTGTGCCCTATGCCACTCTGCATCCCAGCAAACCTGTAACGATGGGGGCTTTTGCCATGTCAGATTATTTTACGGAAATGCAGAAAGCAAAAGATGAAGCTCTGAAAAATTCCAAGAAAGTGATTCTGGAAGTCTGGGATGAGTGGGCCAAAATGTTCGGACGCGCCTACAAGCCTGTAGAAACATACAAAGCCGAAGATGCGGAAATTATCATGCTCACGATGGGTTCCATGGGTGAAACAGCGGAAATGGCCATTGACGCGTTGCGGGCAAAAGGAGTTTTAGCAGGCCTCATTAAACTTCGACTCTGGAGGCCATTCCCTTTTGAAGAAATTAAAGCAGCGCTGAGAAAAGCAAAGAAACTGATTGTTACCGACCGCGCCGTTTCATTCGGCGGACCGGGCGGCCCGGTTTTTTCGGAAATCAAGTCGGCTCTTTATTCTGAAGCACATCGTCCGGCAATGTACAATTACATTATCGGGCTGGGCGGCCGTGATGTTACCGTGAAAGATTTTATCGGTATGTTTGAAAAAGTAATTCCATACAGTGTTGAAAAAACAGTGGACACGTATGAATTTTGGGGAGTGAGAGAATCATGAATATTGTAGAAAATTTTGATTTATATGCCCCGCGGCTGATTAACAAAAAAGAATTATTGTCTGCCGGCCATCGCGCTTGCACCGGCTGTGCCGAGGTACTGGCCGTGAGGCTGATGTGCAAGGCTCTCGGTGAAAATACCATTATTGCTTCCGCGACCGGCTGCATGGAAATTGTATCGAGCATGTACCCGACAACGGCCTGGGAGGTTCCCTGGATTCACGTTGCTTTTGAAAACGCGGCGGCAGTGGCCGCAGGAGTTGAAGCTGGGCTTGCGGGATTGCGCAGGAAAGGAAAGATAGATGACCGCTATATTAAAGTTGTTGGCATGGCTGGCGACGGCGGTACGATGGATATCGGCTTTCAGGCGCTCTCCGGCGCGATGGAACGCGGCCATGACATGCTATTTGTCTGCTTTGACAACGAAGCTTACATGAACACAGGCATTCAGCGCTCCAGCGGCACACCGATGGGAGCATCAACTACAACAGCGCCGGCGGGGAAAATGAGCTCAGGACAGGAAACCTGGAAAAAGAACATGCCGGAAATTATGGTTGCTCATGGGGTGCCTTATGTGGCAACGGCCTGTCCCAGTTATCCGCTGGATTTTATCCGGAAAGTGGAGAAAGCCAAAAGCATTAAAGGACCTTCTTATATTCATTGTTTCTCTGTATGCCCTACCGGCTGGCGCTGTGGTTCTCATTTGGCCATTGCCATGGGTCGTCTGGCTGTGGAAACCGGAGTTTTTCCTTTGTATGAAGTGGAAAAAGGTAAATATAAAGTTTCTTCAGAAATGCCGAAAGCATTAAAACCGATCAAAGATTATTTCAAGGGGCAGGGACGTTTCCGTCACTTGACTGAAGAAGAAGTCAACGATATTCAGAAAAAAGTAGAAAACGAACATCAGAGGATATTGCACAAAGCCAAGCACCTTAAGGCCTGGGACTGAAAACAGGGGTAACCCTTCAAGAATATTGAGGTGAATCAAGAATGAAAACAACCAGTAATATTGCGGGAAAAACAAAAGAAATTGTCAAGAAACACGGGAAAGATAAAAGTTCTCTGATTGGCGTTTTACAGGATATTCAGGAAGCGTTTAATTACCTTCCGAAACAAGCCTTGAAGACAGCGGCGAGCGCCATGAATGTGCCTTTTAGCCGTGTGTATGAAGCGGCCACTTTTTACACCGCCTTTAGTTTGAAACCGCGCGGAGAAAATATAGTCAAAATCTGTGTGGGAACTGCCTGCCATGTCCGTGGCGCATCCGCCCTCCAGGACAAGTTTGAACGCACGTTGGGTATTAAACCGGGCGAAACCACCAAGGATAAGAAGTTTTCGCTGGAGACCGTCAACTGTGTCGGCGCCTGCGCGCTGGGGCCCGTTGTACTCATTAATACCGAATACCACGGCCAGGTGACTATGAAAAAGATAGATAAGCTCATCGAAAAAATCAACAATGAGGGGGCGCAGCGATGAAAGAAAGTTCCGATACTCAAGCCCGCCGGGTTCAAGAAGATTTGAGATTAAATTACGGCCCCAATAAAAAGTTTGTTACTGTTTGCGCGGGCACCGGCTGTCGCGCATACGGCAGCCTCAAGGTCAAAGATGCGCTCGAAGCCGAAATGAAAAAACAGAACATGAATGTGGAAGTCCTTGCTACTGGTTGTTTCGGTTTCTGCGAAAAAGGTCCCATGGTTGTCATTCATCCCGATAAATATTTTTATCAGCAGGTTAAAGTCGAAGACGTGCCGGAAATCGTTTCCAAAACCGTGGCCAAAGGGGAAGTTCTGGGTCGGCTGCTCTACCGCGATCCGGACACGAAAAAAACCATGTTTCGGGAAGAAGACTTGCCCTTCTACAAGAAGCAGCTCCGTGTGGTGTTTGGTCAAAACGGCATGATTGACCCGACGCGAATTGACGATTATCTGGCCATCGACGGGTATCAGGCACTAGCTAAAGTGCTTTCTGAAATGACGCCGGAAGGAGTCATTTCAGAAGTTAAAAAAGCCGGCTTACGCGGCCGCGGCGGCGGCGGCTTTCCGACGGCCGTCAAGTGGGAGGGAGTGCGTAGGGCGCACGGCGAGCCTAAATATGTCATCGCCAACGGAGACGAAGGTGATCCCGGAGCCTACATGGACCGCAGCCTTATGGAAGGCAATCCCCACAGTATTATCGAAGGCATGATCATCGGCGCTTACGCCGTAGGCGCGCGCGAAGGTTATATCTACGTGAGAAACGAATACCCGCTGGCGGTGACACATCTAACGTTGGCGATTGCGGCTGCCGGGGAAGCGGGGCTTTTGGGCAAAAATATTTTAGGCACGGATTTTTCGTTTGATATTCATATTACCAAAGGCGCAGGAGCATTCGTTTGTGGTGAATCATCCGCTCTGTTTGCTTCGATCGAAGGCCGCGCCGGTGAACCGCGCGCCAAGTATGTCCACGCTGTGGAAAAAGGCCTGTGGGACAAACCCACAGTACTCAACAACGTGGAAACATGGGCCAACGTGCCGCTGATTATAAATCGTGGAGCGGACTGGTATGCCTCCATCGGCACCGAAGGCTCCAAGGGAACAAAGATATTCTCGCTTGTCGGCAAGATTAACAACACCGGCCTTATTGAAGTTCCAATGGGCACCACATTGTACGAAATCATCTATGACATGGGCGGCGGCATTGCCAACGGCCGCAAGTTCAAAGCCGTGCAGACCGGCGGCCCTTCCGGAGGTTGTATACCGGAGAGCCTTCTGGATATACCGGTTGATTTCGATAAACTTTATGAAGTCGGCTCGATGATGGGTTCCGGCGGGATGATTGTTATGGACGACAGCTCCTGCATGGTGGATGTCGCCAGATACTTCCTCGCCTTTTTGCAGGAAGAATCCTGTGGGAAGTGCGTACCCTGCCGTGAGGGTGTCCGCCGCATGAGAGAAATTCTCGATGATATCTGCGCTGGCAAAGGACGGGAAGGCGACGTTGAACTATTGGAAAAAATAGCAACTGGCGTAGCGGATGGCTCGCTTTGCGCGCTGGGCGGCAGCGCTCCAAACCCGGTGCTTAGCACCATCAAATATTTCCGGGAAGAGTATGACGCGCACATCAAGAATCACAGGTGTCCGGCGGGTGTCTGCAAGGCGCTTATTACCTATAGCATTATTCCTGAAAAATGCACCGGCTGTGGAATGTGTATTAAGGTTTGCCCAACGCAGGCAACCAGCGGTGAAAAGAAGAAGGCCCATACGATTGATAACGATAAATGTACTCGTTGTGGCGCGTGCATTGAGAGCTGCAAATTTGACGCAATCAACGTGAAGTAAAGGTAGGATAAATCATGGTAAATTTGATTATTGACGGCAAAAATATAACAGCAAAAGAAGATACGATGCTGCTGGAAGCCATCCGTGGCGCGGGCATCTCGATTCCCACTCTTTGTGCCCATGAGGCTGTGTCACGATCAGGTGCGTGCAGACTGTGTGTTGTTGAAATTAAAAAAGGGAACAGGACAAGAATAGTTACCTCCTGTCTTTATGCCGCGGAAGAAGGCCTGATTGTGGATACAAAAAGTGAACGAGTACAAAATGTTCGCCGGCTGGTTATGGAATTACTGCTGGCGCGTTGTCCTGAATCCGATGTGCTGCAGAAGCTGGCTAAGGAACTTTGCGTAGAGCCGCAGGCGCGGTTTATCGCTGATTCGGATAAAGGCAAATGTGTTTTGTGCCGTTCCTGCGTGCGTGTTTGCGAAGAAGTTGTCGGCGTGAGCGCCATTGGTCTTTTTGCCCGCGGCTCACATAAAACCGTTGGCACTCCGTATAATGAAAAATCGGATGCCTGCATCGGCTGCGGCGCGTGCGCCTATGTTTGTCCCACAGGTCATATTGAAATGTTCACCACTGGTGACAAGAGAAAGATCTGGGGACGCACCTTTAAAATGAAAACCTGTGATACCTGCGGCCGATACTTTGCGCCAGTAGATCAACTCAAATATATCAGTAAAAAAACTGGTGTTCCGCTTAAAGAACTCGGTATCTGCATGGATTGCCGGTAAAATTTGTTTCCCAGTAGTCCCGCCGAGGTGGGATTAACCACCGATAATTTGGAAATGATTTGAAGTGTTACCGAAAAACGTGTTCCTCAGTAGCTCAGTCGGTAGAGCGGGTGGCTGTTAACCACCATGTCCGTGGTTCGAGTCCGCGCTGGGGAGCCAGAATAAAAAAGCCCAACTTTCGTGAAGTTGGGCTTTTTAGGTTTAGTGATATAAGAAAATCATTACGGTCAGAAAAAATGTCCTTCCGGTTGATACCTATAGCTTCCTGAAATCAACAAAGCGTCAACATCAACAAATATGCAAGACTTCAATCCGTAATAAAAACAATTCCTGTACGACGACAAACATCGATACCACACCTCGCATTTTGCGGTTTATATTTCCTTGACATACATGACCGTTATTCTTATAGTTCAATCATGAACAAGTAATGTTTTATCAAACAGAAACTATACAATTGAACAGATTAAAAAATAACTAGAAGAAAATAAAAAAGGTATTGAAGGAGAATACAAAAAAACACAACCTTATCTTGTAGAGTTAGAGAATGCCGAAGAAGAATGCAATGGGGCAAGAAAGAAGCTTGAAGAAATAAAATAAAGATAAATAAATTTGTGGAAAGAAAGAGTGATTAATAACTCTTTAAAATAAATCAATATGGCAACAAAAGTATATAAACATAGTTTGGAACAACTTATTAAATTTGTTGAAAAAAAGAAAGTAGCTGTGCCTGAATTTCAGCGTGGATTTGTTTGGAAAGTTAAACAAGTAAAGGATTTATTCGATAGTCTTATCAAGAAATATCCAATCGGTAGTATTATTATTTGGGAAACTAAGCAAAAAATTGATGCACGACCGATTAATGGCGAAAAACTACCGAATCGCAGATATCTGATTTTAGATGGTCAGCAGCGCATGCTTTCTTTATATTATCTTGCACGCCAAAAAATATTTTCTCAACATAAGGTGCGAGATAAATTTCATCAAATATGTGATACTCGTCATACTCAGTTAATAGATTTTGAAAACTTTTTTATTGGAAAAAACGAAAAAGGTGAGAAAGCATTAGAGTATTATCGTGGAGATCGTGACGAAATTAAGTTGAAGACTCTACAAAACTTAATTGGTGAATCATATAAGTTTCCTGTTATCGTAATTTCTCTTAATAGTTATTGTCAGGCAATTGAGGTTTTTGAACGTATTAATCAGGCTGGTACCAAAATAGCTACAGAATCTATTTTTTTATCAGAAACATGGACTCAGCATACAGATTTTGAAAAGATACTTCGAAAATGGAAATCGAAAAAAACTGAAGCACTTACTAAAGATATTGATACCGTAATATTTATTCATATTTTTTCCTTGACCTACCAGTTGAGCAAGAACGTTAAAAAGCAACAATATCCAATGGAAGTGAGTGTAAAAATATTAAAAAAAATAGCTGAAGAAATACGAGAGCAAAAAGGCGATAAATATAATAATATTTTTACGAAATGCATAAAGTCGGTTGGTCGGGCAATGCAATATTTGAAAGATCAATATGGCATAGTAACGGTTTCTGAGCTACCATCTCAAACTCTTTTGACTGTGTTAAGTATATTTTTTTATTATCATTCAAAACCCATTAATGAACGGCAAAAAACACAGTTAAATAGATGGTTTTGGAGATCTTCGTTGTCAAGCCGTTATATTGGTTCTGGTTATAGCCATAATATTGGTCCCGATGCCATTGCCATGCAAGGCTTAGCTATAAATGGAACATCAATTTCGATCCCAAGAGTAAAAATTTATCCTTCAATTTTTGAACACGTTGATTTAAATAGGGGGAGATCATCCGTAAGGGATATTGTTCGATTAGCTTTGTGGCAGAACCAACCAAGGTTTATTGACGGTGAGCTTGTAAGTAGAAAAGATGTGGAAACGGGGCAACACAAACCAGAAGATGATCATTTTTATCCGTTTGATTTGTACAGAAAAGGTATCTTAGATTCTAGGGTAAATAATATACTAAATTTGCATTTGCTCAATGGTGATGAAAATGTAAGAAAAGGGAAAAAAATCCCGTCTGTTTGGCTTGAAGAACAGGTGAAAAAATTCAACAATAAGGATAATGCAATACAGCGGTACTTCGACAGTGAGTTATTGCCATTCAAAACATTGAAACAGCTTAAGTCATTTGAGAGAGCATTTTTCCGAAAAGGGAAGAAAAAATATGCGGAAAAGGTTAACCAAAAATACAGGTCTTTTTTGAGACAACGATTTCTATTATTTAAGCATTTATTAGAGCGTTTACAGGATTGAAAAACATAATATGGAAAAATTTAGAAAATTATAAGGAAAATTCTTTGCGCCGGTAATCTTTTCGTTGCAAACTAATCATTTCAAACGTAAATCTTCATAATATTTCATTCACCAGCATTATTGTTTTGTAGATGTTATAAGTAACATAATCTGTTTACTAACACGGATATTTTAGAATCTGGACAAACCGGATATCTTTTCTTAAGAAAGAAATATTTGTTCGATTTTGTTACGGTCGATTTTACCGGTGGTGGTTCTGGCTATGGATGAAACAATTTTTATCCGGCGTGGCATCGCGTAAGGTTCAAGTTTTTCCAGCATCATTTTTTTTAACTGATGTTCGTTTAATTTGCAGGCAACCACAGCGGCAATAACACTTTCACGTCCTTTGTCCGCGGGCAATGCGATAACAAGAGCGTCAATTACGGTCGGTAAAGTCAGTATCTTGTTTTGTACATCCAGAAGATCCACTCTTTTGCCCGCAACTTTTACAATACCATCCGCCCGTCCCAGAAGAATAAAGCGATTGTCTTTATCCGGTTGAACCTCGTCACCAGTCATGCAGAATCCCTCAGGATCCTTTTCCATTTCCGCCGAAATAAACGGAGATTTTATAGATAGTCTTTTGCCGGAAATTTTCCATGAAACCACATCGGCAGGTCTCCAGCTTTCAGTATGTTCACTGATGCTGCGTGCGGCGATGCCACCTGTCTCCGTAGAACCGTAAATTTCTGTTATTCCCAGTCCGGTTTTATTATGGAAATGAATGGCATCGGAGCGGTTCAGGACACCGGAAGAAGAAAAAGCCACTTTCAGTGAAGGCGCGGATAAACTGTCGACCTTCATGGAACGATAGTGAATCGGCACACTAACCAGTACTGTGGCTTTGTGTTTATTGGTGGTGGAGATTATTTCCTGAGGGAAGGTATAAATATCCGATAAAACTTTAGCCCCGGCGACAAACGGTACTAAAACTGAAAAAAGCAATCCGTAGATATGGTAAGGGGGCACTGTTGATAAAAATAAATCTTTGTCTGACAGGTCAAATTTTTCCTTCAAATAAAAAGATTCGGCAAGCAAATTACGTGGTGATTTTGACCAAACTTTTGGTTTCCCCGTTGATCCTCCGGTAAAAAGCTGGAGAAACGGTTCATCCGGTTCGCGGATTTTTCCTGGATCAATATCTGATATTTTACCGGCAAGAGGAGTAATTATTTCCACGCTGGCAGGCATTTCTTCAGGGTGGTCGGCAATTGCGGAATTAAATCCGACGGCATCGTACATTTCAGCTAAAGCATGCGCGGAAAATGCGTAAGGTAGAATCAACCGGCAAGAGCCGGCAAGCGATGCCACAATACAGGCCGCGATTACAGCTTTATTTTCAGTGCATAGGCAAAGAGTATTATCTTTGCCTCGTTTCGATAAGGTCTTTTTCAGGCCTGCGGCTAACTCAAAAACCTCACCATAGCTGTAGCCGGAAAAGATAAAATCATTCTGGCATAGAGTTTCAGAGGGAGCCAACATTTTTTTATATGAATTAATAAAGAAATCTTTATTTGTATCAGTCATATTTTAGGCAAGTTTCTCCAAGTAATTTAGCTACTATTTAGCGGAAAAAAAGAAATAAATCAATGCTGGTTTTTTACATAATCAGGATATATAATTAAATAAAATTAGCCAAAATAAAAAATTGGAACAGGCATATGCTCAATATTGAAGATTTTATTCCCCATCGTGAGCCGATCCGGATTATCAGTGAAGTGATTGAGATAAATGAAGAATCCGGGATTACCGGTGCTGTGGTAAAATCTAGCTGGCCGCTTTATGATGGGAATGGGGTAAATTCACTTGTTTTAATAGAAGCTATTGCCCAAACTGCTGCTTTGATAGAAGGTTACAAGAAGAAAAAACAGGGGAAGGGCGGCGTTAAAGGTTGGCTTGTCGGCATTAAAAGTGCGGAGTTCAAGCAGGCAAGTATCCCAGTTGATACTAGATTGGTTATCGCGGTCAAAAGCCTGTATTCATTTGATAATTATGGTGTTATTGAGGGAACGGTTAAATCCGGCGAAGATGTGTTAGTTGAAGCGGTTCTTCAGGCCTTGCGCATGGATGATGATATTTAGAAAAAATTTAAGGAGTTTAATAAGAAAATGGATGAGAAAAAAGTTGCAATAATTACAGGCGCGAGCCGTGGTATCGGCCGTGCGACAGCCGTAGAGTTGTCAGCGGCAGGTTTTTTTGTGATCATAAATTATAATTCTAATGAAACAGCGGCAATAGAAACATTAAAGCATGTCCATGAAGCAGGTGGGGACGGAGAAATTATCAAGTTTGATGTTGCTGATCCTGTTCAGACTAAAGAAGTTATTGGCTCTATTGTTGATCGCCATAAAAATATTCAAGTACTCATTAACAATGCCGGAATTAATGCGGATGGTCTTTTTCTCTTGATGGGGGATGAAGAGTGGAACTCTGTGATTGATACCACACTCAAAGGTTTTTATAATGTCACCAAGCCAGTTCTCCGAGAAATGATCAAACGCAAAAAAGGTTCTATTGTTTCTGTTTCTTCAGTATCGGCATTGATGCCGAACCGTGGGCAGACAAATTACGCGGCTGCCAAGGCAGGGTTAAATGCCGCCACCCGTGCTCTGGCAACGGAAGTGGCACGATTTAATGTTCGGGTCAATGTTGTTGCTCCGGGTCCGATTGAAACAGATATGCTTGCCAATGCACCGATTGCCGAAATCAAGAAAGTGATTCCGATGGCGCGCGTAGGTAAACCGGAAGAAGTCTCCCGTGTTATCCGTTTTTTATGTTCCGACGATGCTTCCTACATTACAGGGCAAGTGATAGGTATTAATGGTGGGATGTGCTGATGCTTACTGACCAGACTTTGCGCAGATATTTTTATATTTTAGTTTGTTTCATTTTAATTTTGAGTCTGCCTTTTGTGGCCTTAGCAGACAGCTTTGAACAATTACGCAAGGATTCAGCCAATATTCAGACAATTCAATCTCGTTTTGTCCAAAAAAAGTTTATGAAAATATTGACTAAACCTCTTATTTCGGAGGGTCGGTTTTATTATGTTGCCCCCGATTCTTTCCGCTGGGAATATCTGAAACCTTTGAGGAGCGCCGTTATTAACTATAAAGGTGATACCCGGCGATTCATTGTATCCGGTGGGAAGATGATTGAAGATAAAGCAGGCGGCATGCAGGCAATGAGGGTCGTGTTGGGTGAAGTTACCGGCTGGATGAGCGGAAAATTTGACCAGAATCCGTCATTTGTGGCAACTCTGAAAGAAGGAACAAATACCCGGATCACGCTGACGCCGGTGGGGAAAAGCATGTCCGGGATGATTGAAAAAATAGAAATTACTGTTTCCAAAAAAGCGGCAGCGGTCAAATCGGTAAAAATTATTGAAAATGCCAATGCTTTTACCCTGATTGATTTTACCGATGTCGAAATCAATAAAGCAATCAACAGCACGGTATTTCAGGATGTTCAATGAAATGTATTTCCCTGTTTATAGTTATATTTTTTCTTGTTTCCTGTTCGACAATGCCGGCAATTAATCCACCAATGCTTTCATCGGCAGGCCAAAAGCATTTTACCTGTCCGTCTCCTTTTTTAAAGGAAAAATCTCAACTGGTACATGCAATTGAGATAACTGCCGCGGGCAATGTTCAAGGCGCAATTATCGGTATAACTGTGGCCGATCCTTCCAATCGTTTTATTTCCTGCGCGATTATGACCACGGAAGGTATGGTGTTGCTGGAAGCGCAATCAGGCGCAGAAAAACTCAATGTCCTCCGGGCGCTGCCGCCTTTTGATTCCGGCGATTTTGCGCAAAATTTGATTGATGACATTAGACTTATTTATTTTAATCCTCAGGGATTGTTGCAGAGGAAAGGAAATCTTTCCGACGGATCAACTGCATGCCGCTGGCAGGAAGAAAGCGGTGACTTCGTTGATGTGATTGCCAACAAACCGGGAAGCACAGAGATTAAGAAATACTCAGCGTGCGGCAGTCTGAATCGTCACGTTAAGCTAAAACAGACAGAGGGTAATCCCTATTCAAGTATTGAATTAGAAGGTAGTGAAATGGTAAATTATAGACTAATTATGACTCTTATTGATGCCCATCCGGTAAAAACAATTAAAGGTAAAAACAATGAAAAACAACGCTGAAGGTAGAAATGTAGTCATCATAGGTTCCGGTGTGGGCGGGCTTAGCATGGGGATTATTTTGTCGCTTTTGAATTACTCTGTGACTATTGTGGAAAAAAATCCTCTGGCCGGTGGGCTAATGCGTTCTTACCGCCGTGGCGGCATTGATTGCCCCGTGGGTGTGCACTATGTTGGTGCTCTGGGAGCTAACGAACCCTTGGGAAAAATGTTTCGCATTCTGGGAATATCTGTAGAGGATCTCTTTTACCGCATGGAGCAAGGAGGCATAATCGACCGTTATGTTTTTGATGATTTTGTTTTCGATCTGCCTGTAAGTATGGACGCTTTTGAAAAAAACCTGAGAAGCACTTTTCCGGCAGACACAGAGGCGCTGGACGTAATTTTAAAAAATTTACGCGAGATCGCCGGGCGCATGCTAGATCCGGCATTTCTGCTTAATCAGGGTGATCCCTTTCAAAATATGGATTTTTTCCAGCCCATGGGCGAATTATTGGATAAGTTGGAAGCTTCTGCCGGTTTGCGGGCGGTACTGGCTGTGCCCTGTCAGCTCATCGGTGTTCAGCTTGCTGAGTGCCCGGTTATTTTTCATCACATGGTTTTGGCAGGTTACTTATTTTCTTCGTGGAGATTAAAGGAAAGTGGCAGCAAAATGGCTGATGTTTTTACACGACGATTTGGCGAGTTGGGGGGAAAACTAATTCTCAATGATGGCTGTGAAAAAATAATATTGGATGAGGGAAAAGTAACGGGAGTAAAGCTTAACTCAGGAATCGTACTTTCGGCGGATACAGTTGTCGCCACAGTGCATCCGAAAATATTGCTTGGTCTGTTGGATCCGGATGCGCTGAAAAGCTCTTATAGGCAACGTATCGTGAACCTGAAAGAAACGGATGGGGTTTTTGCTGTTCAGATCAGCGTTGATGCCGCCGCGCATTCCGAGATCAGTCATAATATTTACCGTCTTTGCACCGATGAAAAAGGAATGATTCAAGATGGGATCTTTTATCAGTTGCGGCAGGGCAATGATAAAGGCAAAAATTTAGTTTCAATAATCACAAGATCACTATACAGCGAATGGAACAAGTGGGAAAATACGATTTCCGGCAGGCGTGGTCAGGACTATGAAGAAAAAAAGCTAAACCTTGGACAAGGCCTTTTGCAAAAAGCAAATGAGATATTTGGCCCCCTGAAAAACGCCCGGATACTGGATGTATTCACGCCTTTGACACTGCGGGATTATGTGAATTGCCCGGAAGGTTCTTGTTACGGCGTAATGCGCTCGTCAGGTCAGTTGCTCAAAGTTGCCTCCTTGAGCAAAGTACCAATACCTGGTTTATTTATGGCTGGTCAAAACGCTATGGCGCCGGGAGTATTGGGCACCATTCTTGGTTCCTTTAATGCTGCAAGACAAATTATTGGAGATGAGCGCTTTGCCGCTGAGATTAAATGGGAAGCGTAGTGCTGGACGCCACTGATATTTTATGTTAGTTTCTACAATCAAATTCAGGGAGTATTAACCAGAAAATGACACGTCAAGAGATTGAAAGGGAAGTTAAAAACATTTTTCAAAGGGAATTCGAAGTTGAAAATCCCGAGATGGATGTGGACTTAAGAGAAGCTTACGCTTTTGATAGTATCGATGCTATCGAACTATTGTTGGGAATAGAAAAGTTTTTAGGTTCGGAACTTACTCAGGAAGAAAAAAAGCAAGCCATGGATATTCGCACGATAAATCAGATTTGCGATTATGTTGAAAAACTTGCCGCAATCAGAAAAAATGCGCCGGTGAAAAAATCACGGGTATAAACCCCAAAGCAAACTGTGGAGTATTATACCCTCCGCTTTGCGGGATTGTTCAACTTACCAATTCCGTTAAGCTACACTTTATGAATTGGAGTTTCACAATAATTTATGGAACGTAGAGTTGTAATTACTGCTTGCTCGGCGATAACGCCAATAGGCCACGGCAAAGATCAGATTGTTGCCAGCCTCCAAAAAGGCATCTCCGGCATTAAGACATTGCGAGAAGATCAATTGATCAGCCGTTTTATTCACTCTAAAGTTTACGGCACAGTAGATTATCCTGTTGAATATGATTTCAAACGGCAGTATCGCAAAACAATGGGACCTGTAGCCTATTATGCCTGCCAGGTGGCCAAGGAAGTTCTGGAACAATCAGGCCTGCCTCAGGATTTTGTAACTTCCGGAAACATGGGGGTTGCTTTTGGCTCCATTCATGGATCTCCTACAGTGCAGCGGGATATTTATAAGGTATTTTTTGAAGCTAATGATAAAGCCTCATATCAGAGCATCGGTGCCGTTGATTACCTGAAATCAATGGTTCATACGACCGCCGTCAATATAACCAAGATGTTCGGCATCACCGGCAGGGTCATAGCTTCGGGAACAGCGTGTACCACAAGCAGCCAATCAATCGGGTACGGCTATGAAGCGGTCAAATACGGATTGCAGGAGGCCATGCTGTGCGGTGGTGCTGATGAATACGATACAATAACTGTCGCCGTTTTCGATAATTTACTGGCCTGTTCCACGGCTTTTAATTCTGAACCTCACCGCACACCGCGTCCCTTTGATAAGTTACGTGACGGACTTGTGGTGGCCGAAGGCGCAGGTGCCGTAATGCTTGAAGAATATGAATTTGCGAAAAAACGTGGCGCTAATATTCTGGCCGAAGTCATAGGTTTTGCATGCAACAACAACGGCGGAGATTTGATTCTGCCCAATCTAGAAGGTATAACAAAGACGCTAAAGCTGGGTCTTCAAAACGCAAAGATCAACGCTTCCGATGTAGATTTGGTCAGTGCTCATGCCACTGCGACGAAGATGGGCGACATTATTGAAGCGCAGGCAATCAGTGCTGTTTTCGGAAGTAATCCCTATGTTGTCGCTTTAAAGAGTTATCTTGGACATACTATGGCCGCTTGCGGCGCCATTGAAACCATTCTATCTGTTTATATGATGCAGGATGGATTTATTGCGCCAACGATTAATTTGGAAGAAATTGACGAACGTTGCGCAATGATTAAACATGTGCAAAAGGTTCTGCAAAATCCTGTGAATACAGCAGCAATAGAGAGTTTCGCTTTTGGTGGTGTCAATACCATACTGCTGATAAAGAAATTTTCCTGAGATAGAAATGTCCCCAAAAATAATATTTCAAAATGTATCTGCTTTGCTCATCACTTTACTTTTGTGGGTATATTTTCTTTTCGGGTCTGCAGCAGTTTTCTTTTTTTTCCACATACCGTCGTATTTGTTTTCAAAAAACCGTGCACGGTCTTTTCAGCATTTAAACCACATTAATATGAAGATATTTTTTATATTAACGCGTTTTCTGATTCCCCGCACAAAATTTAAAATCCAAAAAGAAATTCGGCAGATCCAGTCCTCAGTTATTGTTTGTAATCACTTGTCTTATCTTGATCCGATTTTGCTCATGTCACTTTTTCAACGGAATTGTACGATAGTTAAAAGCACTTTTTTCCGTGTCCCCTTTTTTGGCTGGTTATTAAGAAATTCCCGCTATATGCCCTCAGAATCCGGTGAGTTGATGGGGCAAGCGATGGTCGATAATCTGGAATACATCAAAGAACATTTAGCGGCAGGAGGTAACTTTTTTGTTTTTCCTGAAGGGACAAGAAGCCGCGATGGAAGGCTTGCCCCTTTTAATAAAGGTGTGTTCAGTATCGCCCGTTACTGTAATGCTCCGCTGAAGCTGATTTACATTAAGGATACGAATAAATTATTTCAGCCCGGGAATTTTTTGTTTAATGTTCACGATCATATTGAAATTGAGTTAGAATTAATCGGAACACTTGTGCCGGACTACAAGATTGATAATTTTTCCATTTTCACGGTAGCTGATGAAACTAGAAATATTTTTGAACAAAGAATTGCCAAAAGCTGAATCAAGACAGTATGGACATTAAAGCGATGATGTATTGGCAAGCCACTTTATTGGGGAAAGATTGATTACTATTAGTTGGCAATAAATAAAATTTGTATCCGATGATAAATATCTACGCATCACATTTTTGTTTAATATTTTCTTGACATACAAAAACGGCTTTCCTATAGTTCAACCATGCAAAAGCAATGTCTTATCAAAAAAATAAAGAGTCCGTTGCCTTCTGGCGCGGGCTTTTTCCCAATACGCAACTATCTAAAAAAGCTGAACAAAATTATGATAGACATGGGTTAACTCAAATTTGCTATTTTTATGCTAAATTACAAACGGCAATAGTTGAAAATTGCATAATTTTAAATTAAAATGTAGTATAATTTTCAGAGACAGGTAATTTTTAAATAAACATATAAATTTTGCTTGAGGGATATGAGTAAATTAATTCTATCATACCGGATTGTTGCTTTTTCAACATTATTTGTACTTCTGTCTATATTTATTTCAGGCTGCGAAAGCAGATATGAAAAATTAGATCTTAGTGTCTATCAATACCGCGACACAAAAGATCTTGTCAAATTTGTTTATGATGCCTCGCTGATAATCAAGAAAGATGGTTTGAAAAGCCTGGACTATTTCCGGAACAACCGCCAGCTTCTTAATACACCCGAACGCTATTTCTACATCTACGACATGAACGGAGTGAATATCTATCACGCCGGCATGCCGCATCTCGAAGGGAAGATCCTTTGGGATCTCACCGATAAAAACGGCAAAAAAGCGTTTCAAATGGTGATTGCCGCGTTGGCCGATAAAAACAATCCCCACGCCTGGGTGCATTATTCCTGGTGGGAGCCTGGTAAATTCTATCCTGTTCCCAAGTCTTCCTGTCATTTCAAAGTTATAACACCGGATGGTAAAGAAGTATTCGTTGGCGGTGGTTTGAATTATCCTCACGAAGAAAAGGAATTTATTAGAATTGTCGTTGATAATGCCGCTCAGTTGATTAAGGAAAAAGGAGAATCAGCTCTATCCGAGATAGCTGACCCTGCATCACAATACAATTTCCGGGATGTGAAAGTGTTTGCTTTTACTCCGGAGGGCAAGCTGCTTATATCTCCAGTGATGAACGACAATCTATCCGAATTCAAATTGATGGATTGCGTTGATGAGATGGGTCATAAACCATTTGCAAAGGCGCTCAATGAACTAAAAAACAAGGATTACGTCTGGGAGGTATTTCTTGCGAAAAACCGGTATCAGCGGATACTTGTCAAAAAGAGTTTATACCTGCGCAAAACATATATCGCCGGTCAGGAAATCTATGCCGGCGCGATAACAGACCTTCCCCAACCACCGGGATGATTGAGGCAACTCAATGGCAGAAAAAAATAAATACGAGTATTCCGTAAATGAAGTGCCGCCGATAGGACATTTGTTATTGTCGGCATTTCAGCATGTTCTGATCATGGTTGTCGCTATCGGCATACCTATAATATTTGCCGGTCAGCTCAACGAAACGCCGGAATTCACGGCTTCCCTTGTTACCTTTTCCATGCTGGCCTCGGGCATCGGCTCCATTATACAGGCACTGCGTTTGCCTTATCTGGGATCCGGTTATTTATGTCCGAATCTTTGCGGGCCCTCTTATTTAAGCCTTTCACTCACCGCGGCGTGGATCGGCGGCCTGCCTTTGATGCGCGGCATTACTATTGTCGCAGGTATTATCGAGATGTTTCTCGCGCCGGTCATTCAAAAACTTAAAAGAGTATTTCCGATATACATTGTCGGTCTTGTTGTCGCGCTGGTCGGAATCAGCATTATTCAGATTTCGGTTACATCGTTTTTCGGCCTTACTCTCCAAGGAGATGCCATCCGCAGTATAGATATTATCATCGGCGCTGTGTCCTTATTAATAATGGTTTTTTGCAATGTGTGGGGAAAGGGATTTGTTAAGGTTTATTGTCTGATCATCGGGATTTTCTCGGGCTGGATTTTTGCTCTGATACTAATCCCTGAATATTGGCAAAACCTTTTATCAGTCAAAAACAGTCCGCTTTTCGCGATGCCTCAATTTAGTGCGCTTCTTAACCCGATAGCATTCCATTTCAATCTGATGATTCCTTTGATTGTTATTGCCATAGGCAGCACTTTGAAAACCTTCGGTAATCTTCTTGCCGCGCAGAAGATGTCGGCGCCTGAACTTAATGAAGTTAATTTTGTGCCCATCCGCAATGGCATTATCGCTGACGGCCTGGCGACCACGATATCTGGATTGCTGGGCTCGATGGCGGTGGACACATCTTCCAGCAATATCGGCCTGGCCGGAGCTACCAAGGTGCTCAGCCGTTGGATTAGCGTTGTGGCCGGGGCAATTTTTATTGTGCTCGCATTTTTCCCGATGCTGACAAATGCTCTGGCCTATATTCCGAAGCCAGTTCTTGGCGCTTCGCTCATTTTTAGCGGATGTTTTATGATTTGCGCGGGGTTGATACAGATGCTGGATGAAAAATGGGATCAACGGAAAACCTTTGTGGTTGGCATTGCTTTATTTTTTGGGTTAAGTACTGCTTTTCTGCCTTCGCTCTATGCGCGCGCGCCAAAGATTATACAGACATTTTTTACCGATCCTTTACCGACAACAACGATTCTTGCTGTAATATTGAATCAAATTTTTAACCTTGATATTCTTTACAGAAAAATAAGAAAAATAGATTAGGATTTTTCATTCTATAAAATGTATGATGAGTTTGAAGAGCTAAACAAAATTCTACTGGAGATTGGTTAATTTGATTTACGCCTTACATTTTGTGATCAATATTTTATTGACATACAAGAGTGGCTTCCCTATACTTACTTCAAATGAAATAAGTTCTTATCATAAATAAATAACAAGGAGAGATTGTCACCATGAAAAAGTATTGTAGAAAAGAAAAGTTTAGAAGCGCTTCAATGATGCTGTTGTCAGTACTCTTTATCGGCATGACCTTTTTTATTATGAGTCCCGGGTTTGTATATGGGGAAGATAAAGGAACCATCGAGTGTAACAAGGAAACGGCAAAGACAGTTGTCCATGCGACGGCTTCCGGTTTGGGAGAAGTCCTCAAAGGTGTAAAGACCGAAAAACAGCGTGTTGACATGATACGTTCCTTTATTGCTCCAATACGTTTCTATTCCGATAAATCAGGGTACTTTTATGTCTATGATTTCAGCTGTCTTAATATTGCCCATGCAACCCAGAAGGATTTGCAGGGGAAGAACCTCTACGAACACAAAGATGGAAAGGGAAATTATGTCATTCGCGAGTTAAGCGCTACCGCAAAGAAAGGCGGCGGTTATGTTGAATTTTATTGGGTCAAGCCTGGTTCCAAAAATGAGTTTAAAAAACTGGGATATGTAGAACCTATTCCGGGAACAAACTATTTTATCGGGACCGGCGTGTATATGCCATAGTGGTATTCGAGCAAGTTTGAACCAACATAATTTATCATTGCGAACATCTTTACCAGTTTGGTTATTAATGGAAGAAAAAATATGATGTCATCGCGACGTGTGTCCTTCAGGTTAGCAACCCACCATAGGTATGCGACGTGGCAATCTTGAGTCATGCAGCTAACGCCTGAATGAAAGATGGGGGATTTAACAACTCTAATGCTTAAGGACAAAGTTTTCCTGGCTAACAGGTGTAAAGATAAACTGTAAGTCGTCCTTCCTGTAATCCTCATTTTTCAAATTTCCGATTTTATGCTAGATTACACTTAGTAAGTGTTATAAAAAAATAAATTTGTTGATTTATTGTTTAGCTCTAAACAAAATTTGTCCAGACTAATTAGAATCGGCAATGAATAAAAAGATTGAAAAACTAATAACATGAGTCAAAAGGAGACTTGACCCCTTTGCTTTAGTCCCGACACCGTTTCGCATTTGCGTTCTTTCTCAATCAATCAACGAACGCGCCGAGTTCTACATGGACTTAGTGCCTCAAAGTCACGGGGAATTGTAAGCATTGATCCGGTCTACGACATTTTGTTCAAGATTGCGATAAAAGAAGTTGTAGTCGTAATTGTGAAAGAAAGGCGCCTTATCGTAAGGTGATGCCAGATTTGCCTGGTTCGCGGGAGCCGGCAACGCTGAGGGATCGATGACCAATGCCCCGTCATTGTTTTGTGCTCCCGTGTAGTTGTTGATCTCGTAGGTGTAATCACCGGTATCGGGATCCAGGATGAAGGTCACAGGAGTAACTGTCCCCAGTTGACCTTTGTAGAACAGAGCTCCCAGATTTGCCGAAGCGGAGCCTCCAGAGGACTCGACTTCAGCGGGGCCGCTGGCCACCCATGTCAGCGGGTTCACGCTATAGGCATTCTTCTGGACGAGTCCAAGCATTGGCCCGGCCTCCGTCCAAGGGCCCGGATATGCCTGCGTGTTATAGGTAACGATGCAGCCCGTCAGTCTTGTGCTGGGAATGCCGCATATGCCAACCTGGGCCAGCGATTCAGGGTAGTTGTTCATGTCGTCGGAAGTCACCGACCAGCCAATCACATAAGCGGCTACCAGCAGTTTGCGAAGCGCTGGATCGGAAAACTTGTCTTGCAACAGCATGAGCAAGACGTTAGACCCCTGACTGTGGCCAGCCAGAATGAATGGGCGCCGATTGCCGTTCGCGTCTTTATTGAAGTGGGCCATGTAATAGTCGAAAGCGTTCGCAACATCCCTATAGGCCACCTTCAGGGCCGCATTCGCAGCGTCTGCGTTCTGGGGGGTGGTGGAATAGAGCAATGCCTTCAGCACATCGAGGCCAGAAGCTTGCTGATAATACGGGATGTACAGGTTCGTGCCCGCCTTGGCGAAGACCCCGGTTTTAGAGGTAATCTGAAACTTGATCGCAGTGTCGGCATAGGCTTGCGCCAGCGACTGATTCCAGGCGGGCGTCCAAGTTGAACCCAACGTACCCGTTGGCGCGCTGTAGGTCGTCGGATAGAAAAAGAGAACATCGACTGCTTGCGAGGCATTGGGAAGGGTTTCCCAGTTCTGCGCTTGTGAATAGTCGGTAGGGATTGCGGAAACGGTAGACGAATCGCCTACGCACCCAACGAACAACAACAGAACAAGGACGGAAAACGAAATGGCGATGCTTTGAATCACTTGATGTTGCGGGCGGCTGCGTTTTATAAGACATTGCTTATTCATGGTTGAATTATAGTAAGCCCGGTCTTGTATGTCAAGGAAATATTGTAACAAATTGTAGTGTGAGGCACCAATGATAGTGTCGGGGTACATTGGGACATCCGTACTTTTGAGAAATCTGCTCACAATAATTCGAATCACGGATATGAACCACAAAGCAAGCTTTGAAAACAGATTTTGCTTCGCGGGATCAATTCAGCTTACAGGCATTAATGTACCGCGTTTTTAATATTTGAGTTTCATTGATTCGACTAACGCTTCCTGTAGTCAATAAAACCGGGAACAAACTATTTTATCGGAACCGGCGTGCATATGCCATAGTGGTAGTCGCGCTGATTTGAGCGGTAATCATCACTTAAATTCCAAATTGAAAACACTTGACTTGTAGATGTAGTCAATACAAGCATAATTTATTTATCCGGCTCAAACTGATTTTTTGCCGACCAAAATGACGGTAGATGGCGCATCAGATACAGAAGGCTTTTGCGGTGCTCCCAGATGCGTCCGCGGAATTTTCTGCGCCAGGCAGTATCGGAATAAAAACGTTTAACATGCTCATTATAGAGATGGTCGAGCTTTTCCGCGGATTCAATTTCCTTCGGGACAAAAACAAAATTAAGACAATTCATCAGACGCCAATCTTCATTGAAAGTTCCTTCCTTTCGAATGTTTGACCACAGAGGTGCGCCGGGGAAGGGTGTAAATTTTGCCATATTCATATCGTCGAGTCCAAGCGAAATAATAAAATCGGATGTGCGCTTAATCGATGTCTCCGTTTCTCCGGGCAGGCCCATCATAAAAAGACCTTTGGAACGAAGACCAGCAGCATGGATACGCTGCACTGTATCGCGCACATCATCGAGCGATACTCCTGTTTTGTGACGCGCAAGCATCTGCGGATCGGCCGATTCAATACCTAAAGAAACCATCAAACAGCCGGCATCCTTAAGCATTTTGAGCAAATCGTCATCAGTATAGCCCACACGCACTGCGCAGTTGAAATTAATCCCAAGTGGCTCACGGGCAAGCTTTTCGCAGAGTTCGACAATCCGTGGCCGGTTGGCTGTGAACAAATCATCATAAATATTAATATGCCGGACACCGAATTTTATCCGCAAATGTTTCATTTGCTCGTAAATATATGATGCTGAATTATAGCGAAAACCCTTCTTAAAAACGGAGCGGTCGCAATAAGAACACTGAAACATGCATCCACGGGACGTAATCATTGTCGCTCCTGGTGTCTGAATATAACTGAACAGGGGCAAGTGGTAGTCATAAGGAAACCCTTGGAGCTTTTCGTAGGCAGGGAAAGGTAGAGAATCTAAATCAGCAATTAGTGGTTGTGGTTCATTGGTAATCACCTCTTCTTTCCGCCGCCAGATAAGCCCTTTGATGCCAGCAGGACTATCTCCCGCACATAGTTGTGCCATTGTGATTTCGCCTTCACCGGCAATTAAATAATCAAAGGCCGGATAATCTTCCAGAAGTTTTCCTTCCAGGGCGGAAACATGAACTCCGCCGCAAACGGTTATCATATCAGGGGATTGTTCTTTGAGTTTCATCGCAAGATCGGCAGCATCAGGGAAGGAAGAAGTTGTGGCGGAAAAACCGACTATCTGTGGGTGGTAATTAAGAATTACTTTTACTTGCATGGCAAGATCAAATGTTGCCTGCGGCCCCAGGCAATCATAAACAAAAACATCATGCCCCTGCTCTATCAGATATGCCGCAATAGAGAGCAATCCCTGCGGGACCATACGATTGGCAATATCGGTAATATCGCGCTTCCCGGGGAACCAGTTAAATCCACGTGGATGTACAAGGACTATTCGTTTTTTCTGCTTTGATGAGAACATTGCTATTTATTCCGTAACAGCTGCAACCAGTGTCTGCCTGCCTGCCGCGTGATAGTTACAATGAACAAGGAAAGCCGATGGGCAGCTAAGCATTGCCCGCGCCAGTCCGTAAGCAGTAGCTGTCGGATGTATACCGCAATGTGGCAGATAATCTTCCACTTTCCAACCTTGGTCTTTGAAGAATGAATGATCAATATCGGTCAGGCGAAATCCCGGCAGAACGATTTTTTGTTTATTCGGTTTGCCGATCAATTGGCCTGCAATCTTTTCGACATCGCTTAAAATATTTTCAGGGGAAGATAAATGCTGTTGCACTTTGGAGTTATGGTCAAGTTCGACAGCCAAAATATTTCCGATCTTTTTACCGCTAGTTTTCCCGAGCAGGAGCCATGAGGAACCTTCTCCCATAGGCATGGAGCGGTGATTATCCGGCCTTAAATCCATGCGCTCGCGATAGTCCTCTGCCGTGGGGGTAAAAACATCGCAGCCGCCGACAAGAGCCATCTCAATCTCGCCGCGCTCCAGGTAACTTTGCGCCAGCCAGAGCGCCGACTCAAAAGACAGTTCTTCCTGAGAGACAGTCAGCACAACTCCTTTGATCTCGCTAACCTTCGCCAGAAAAAAAGCAGCGGCATTACTCACGGAATTGGCAAACTGATTGGGGCGGGGAAAGCCTCCTTCGTGCTTAAAAACTTGTGTAATAAAAGGCAAAATTTCATCAACATTGCCCAAGCCTGTGGCCAGAAATATTCCAATCTTTTTATCTTTTAAGTCCCCTGCCGGTACACTTTTCAGGCAAGCTAAAGCGCCACAGCAGACCAGTTTAATAAATCGTCCTGCGCGCCGCATCGGCTGGCCCATAATTTTTTGTACCAGATCATCGGGGCTAAGAGGTAACTTTGACTCATCCCAGGCAGAATCGAGATTAGGCGTCAGAGGCGGACCAAGATAACTTGCCGCGACGACCGGTATGGAAGAAACGAGCTTGTTTTTATAATTCATTGTTGTGCTCATACTTATTTCTCATAACTATATAACTCGTACACGTTCCGCCGAAACCGAAGAAGGTGAACAGGTAAGCGCCGTCCTTTGCGGGAATGTTAATCTGAGAGGGAGCAAATCCTAAGTCGGGATCAATTTGCGTAAAGCCGAAACTCTTAGGCAGCATGCCTTCCTCCAGACAGGAAAGCCAAAGAGCTGTTTCCACGGCGCCTGCTGCTCCAAGGGTGTGCCCAATGGCGCCTTTAAGTGAAACAACAGGTGGTAAATTATCGCCAAACACATTGGTCAGCCCCCGTCCTTCAGAAAGATCGTTGTCTCTTGTTCCGGTACCGTGAGCCTTGATTGCCACAATTTCCGCGGGCGATATTTCCGCGGCAGTCAATGTCTGCCCGATAACATTACCGGCCAGCTCGCCATCGACACCGGCTGATGTCAGGCTATTGTTGTCATTAAATAAATAACCCCCGGCAAACCTGTACGTTGACTTCCTTTTGCTGCTTGATGAACTTGCTTCCAGTATCACGGCAGCAGAGGCTTCCCCGATTTGCATGCCGGAACGGTTGGCGCAAAACGGACGGCATTTTTCGTCATCGTAAAGAAGCAAGCTGGCAAATCCCTGCAAGGTCAAATTCAAGAGTGGTTCAAACCCGACAACAATCGCTCGGCGGATTTTTTTTTGCTCAAGCAGTTGTGCCGCGACAACTAAGGCGTGTGAACTCGACACACAGGCCATGCTGAACGTCATAATCATACCGTTTATGCCGTACTTATTGGCTATGGCATCGGCCACTTCACCGGGGCCACGGTTGCGGCAGGCAATCGGTGGCGATTCTTTGCCGGGATTTTGCCGCACAATTTCAGTAAATTCATATTCATTGCGAATGAAAAGTCCTCCCGTAGTTCCCACCAATAAACAGGATTCGGAAATTTCGGCAGCCGTTAGGTTGGCGCGGCTGAATGCTTCTGTAAGGGCGCTATCAATCATTGCCCACGCCTTTTCCAGCGGGTTCCCGTTATAAGCAATTTCAAAAGCTTTCAATTCGCGGTTGATCAAATGGGAAGAAGTGCAAAAATCCCCTGCCAGGACTTTTCCTGTAATCAGATTTTTTGCAGATTCCCGGGCGCTCCACCCCAGAGTTGTAACGGCGCCCCAACCGCGAATATCAATATTGCGTTTGGTCACTTTTTAACCTTTGGCGCGCTGATAACAAAATCGGCCAGCGAATCAAATGATTGCATCGCTTTAGCCGCTGTTGACGCGTTTTTTAATTCGACGCCGAACTGAAACCGCAGCTCCATGGCAATTTCCATCGCATCGAGCGAGTCGAGCTTCAAGGGCCCGGCTCCACCGATAAAAGGAACATCGGTTGGTACATCTTCGGCCTTGACGTCTTTGACTTCACACGCCTTGATCACCAACTCCTTAAGCTTGAAAATCAATTCGTCTCTTGATGCCACATTTAACTCTTTAAAAGCTTCATTTAAATCCATTTAATTCTCCTTCCCGCTATATAGAAACAGATTCCTGAAAACAGTGTCAATACAATTAATTTGGGCAAAATTGTGCCAAAGGCCGCGTCGCGTAAAAAAATATCCAGATACGCCTGATGCGCCCAATACATCGGTGAAATCATTGCCAGTTTTTTCATCACCAGTGGCATTACAACATGGGGCACCATGATACCGCCGAACACTCCCATCAATATGGCTCCGGTTGCCGCAAGAGTCGAAGACTGCTCAGACGTTCTTGCCAGCGCCGCAACCCCGACACCAAAGCCGGTTGCCGCCGCGGCAACAATTACTGTCACTGGTATCAAATACCAGGGATGCTCTCCTAAATGAAAAGGCATCCCGACAATTTTCGGCATCAGATAAACGCCGACCAGCAGCATTAAAACAAATTGAATTAAATTAATCAAATAATAAGGGATAACTTTTCCCAATGCAATCATTTTAGCATTTACCGGATAAGTAAAAACGCGCTGCAGAGTGCCGTCGTTCTTTTCCTTTAAGAAACCAATGGACATAGGAACGGCAATAAAAAACATAGCGAATATCGCGTAAGCCGGAACACTTTGTTGGAGAGGGCTGGGAAATTCCCTGTTCGGTTTTGTCTTTTCGACAAGAAAGTTGGAAACGACAGCTTCCAGATTATCGATATCCATGACAACCTCAACAGTTAAACTGGTAAGAAGTGAACGCATCGCTATTTTATAGCCGGTATCAAGAACCGGATCAAACTGGATTTCTACAGGCTTTGTTCCGTCATCAAATCCTTTAGGAATAAAAATTACTGCCTGCGCTTTACCGTGCTCAAAAATACGGTCATTGTCCATGCCGGGCGGCCGTTCAATAAGCATAATCAATTTATTGGATTTAATTTTCTCTTCCAGCAAAAGTGCCTTGGGCGAGCCGCTTTCATTTTCCAGAACTAACTGAATCTGACGGCCGGTTATTTTATCAGTATAGACACCTTTTATTGCCAGCGATAAAAAGAAAATCAGCGCCACCGGCATAAGAAATAAAAGAAGAATTGTCTGCCGGTCTCGCAGCAGAATTAGCAATTCTTTGCGAATCAGTTCTTTTAACTGTCTGGAAATAAAATTACCTTTACTCGTCACGCAACCCTCTACCAGTCTTTTCTAGAAAGAATTTTTCCAGATTATCAATTTCGTTCATATTTCCATTAAATATAGCCGAGCCTTTATCCACTAATGTTACTCTGCTGCACAAACGCTGCGCCTCATCCATAATATGCGTGCAAAGAAGAATGGTCATACCTTCAGCATTGAGTTTGGATAATGTTTCATAAATGTGGTGACGACTTTGCGGGTCAACTCCAACCGTGGGTTCATCCAGCAGAAGAAGCTTTGGTGAATGCAAGAGCGCTACCGCCAGATTCAAACGCCTGAGCATCCCGCCCGAGTAGGTATTCACATACTTTAGCGCGTAAGATGAAAGCCCTGTTTCTTCCAGAATTTTCTCTGAGCGATCGTTTATTTCACGCGCCTGCAGACCTGCCATTGTGCCAAAGAATCTCAAATTTTCCATCGCCGTCAGGGTTGTATATAAAGATATTGGTTGAGGGGCATAGCCGATCGACCTTAGCGCGTCTTGATTTGGCATCACATTTCCGTAAATAGCTACATTGCCTGACATAACCCGTAATTGCCCGGTAATGATCCGCATCAAAGTGGTCTTGCCCGCGCCATTGGGTCCCAAAAGCGCGTGCATCTGGCCATCCGCTACCGACAGAAAAAAATCATGCAGAGCATAAGCCGATTCTTCGGGAATTGTTTTTCCCGGCAATAAACCATACGAAAAAGTTATGCTGGAAATTTCCAGAGCATTCATGCTTTGAGCTTCCTGACAACAATATGAAGTTCTCTGAAAAGAGCTTCTTCGCGACCCGCGCAGATCAGCATCAGCCCGCCTGCTTTACTGAAATTATCTTCGGAATTACCTCTTTGTTTGACGATGCGCGCCGAAACCACGGCAAACTCACGCCATATATCGCCTATCGCGGTCATTTCCTGCGATAAACGCTTAAGGTCATCCGAGCCGAAAAGCTCGGCTGCCTCCTGCAAAAACGCCGCATACATGAAACGGAACCCGGCGCCGCCTGTTCCTATCTCCTCTTGCATGCGGACAATATTGGCCAGGTGCCGGCAGGCTTCATCAAATCCCAATTTTTGCGGACTTGCTATAATCCTTTTAGCAAGAAAACGCATGCCCCGAATACCGAAGATGGGTATGGGAATGCGCAGCATCATATTGCAGGTGTCTTTCATGCCCTTGATACAGGCTTTTTTAATATCAGGATTTTTCGGAACTGATGCCGGGTAATACATAAAGCCGTGCGGTTCCAGCGGGCCATGGGCAAAGCGCGCCCGTTCCAAATCGTCCGTCAAGCAATCCACCGGATGTTCCAGCACCGGATCGCTCACGCGGAATCCGCCTTCAATTTCCCTCAGCGCGATTAAATTATGTCCGTTGAATTGAAAGCGGAACCGATTGGGAAAATAAGAAAGCCAGTAGATATTTGTTGTCAGCCCGACAATTTTTCCTTCTTTGAGCAACTGGCGCAATTCATCCATGCCTTTTTGCGGATTACGGAATCGTTTGGTGATAAATTTAGCTCCCAGGCGTTTTCCCGCCTTTTTGAAAACACTTCCGGGCAAACCGCGGAAAGTGGTAATCGGCAAACCGACCATTTTTACAAAAAACAGATGCCCGAAAAAAATACCGCTGCCGATGCCGAAAATCATCGGCTCTGAGATTTCCACTCCTTTTTCCCTAAATAAGGCGGAGGTTACGCCGCTTTCGCAATGTGCCGAATGGTGATGCACAAAAGGCTTTCCGCCCGCTGTTATTTCCATATCCATTAGTGATGGTTACCTTCCTTGTTGATTGATTTGGGAACAGTTTTTAATTCTTGGCCGGATACAGCCAATGCTTTGGCGTAACGATCCAAAACCGATAATTTAAGTTTGGCAAAAATCTCCGGGCGGAGATGCCTTTTAACGCGAAACGTCGCTATGCCTGCAGTTTTGGCCAGGATTTCCGGCGTCATCTGCCGCCGTTCCATATGATAACAAAGCGGGCTTTTAAATCCATTAAGTACGGCTTTTCTGGTTTCTTCCAGATTTGCTGCAAGTTCTGCCACAGCCAGACTATTGAAGACTTCTTCAGCACTCCAACCCGTACTCGGAATAATGACATATTTCCCTTCATCATTGAGAGCATAGCAAGCGCGTTTTTCACCTTCATAATAAGTAATATCCTGCGGAACTTCATTTGTTTTCATCGTCAGCTCCTGCTGATAATAATGATTTTTATTGTTGAAACTCCAATTCCGCGAAGCGGATGGTACAATGCCCGCAGTTTGTTTTGGAGTTCATACCTGTGATTCTTCTTATACTAAAAGTAACAAGGCGCAAAGTAAATTCTGATATAATAATTAGTTGTTGTTATTATTAATCTTTTTGTCAAGAAATGGTTCAAAATGATTCCATTCAAAAGGATGCTGGCGGGCCATTTGTTCCAATTGGTCCGCGTAAGTCTGTGCCGAGGCCAGCACTGCATTTTTACGGTCTTGCCGGGATGCGGCTAAAACCTGCCGTCCTCGGGATACGACGATATGATATTTTCCGGGAGACTTCTGGTTAACAAAAAAAGTCATCAGCGGCGCCCCCGACATTAAGGCAAACAAATGCGGCGTATCGGGAAGTTGTACCTCATGCCCAAGGAAATTAACTTTAACTGATCGCTGATCTCCCCAGAGACGGTCCCCTGTCATGGAAACAATTCCACCTTCACGCAGGAAATTGATCCCTTCCAGCAGGGCAAAAGGAGAGCTTTCTTTCTCTGATGTGGCCACAATTTTTACCCCGCTTTGGGCCAGTTTGTCTTTGTGGATGCGCTCGACCTGCTCTTTGTGTTTGGTCCCCAGATAAAGCATAATGGGCAGTCCTTTGCGGCTGAGCATTTCCGCGGCCAGTTCCCAGTTGCCGATGTGCGACATGACGATAATCGCGCCCGTCTTTCTTTCCACTGCTTCGTCCAGATATTCCCAGCCTTCTTTGGTAAATTCAACCTCGTCTTTCCACTTGGCCACAAAACGGTGAGTATAGACATTGGTGAAGTTATGATACTGTTTCCATACACAATATAAATGATAGAAAAAGCTTCGTCCGGGAAAAAGAGCCCGGTAAAATTTCAGGCTGTGCGCGACACGCACAGGGAAAAAGAAAAAGTATCCCGTGGCAATAAACCAGGAAAAGGTGCGAAAAAACCACACGCCCAGACGATGAGAAAAATAAACTGCTACTTTATAAGAAAATTTTTTCATAAAAATATATGAATCCTTGAGCCATAAGCTTAAGCCTTCTTTCCTACAAACCACTTCTCCTCCACACCGGCTGTAGGTGAGGTGAAAACTTCAACTGAAAGGCCGGATGCGGCCATGGAAAAGGCGATTTCTTTTTCCTGACGAAACCTTTCCTGCATACTTGTCAGCATTAAGCGGATTTTTTCCATCCAGCGTTTCCAGGGGACTTTTTTATCCGAAGGGATAGTTGCCCGGATAAGCAGAGTCCCACCTGTTTCCAGCTTTTCATAAATGTGCTGAAAAACAAGACGCAATTCTTCATCATTAATCAAATGCAGCATATCCAGCATCAGCACATAATCAACTCTGCCTTCAACTTCCGGAAGATCGGGGGCGCGGCCAACTTGCACATTACCTCGCGCACCTATGGCATGGTTAGCAATAAGCACGCGCTCCTCATCCGGCTCCAAGCCGAACACCCGCGCCTGCGGATAAATTTCCAGAAGCCAGGTTGCCGGAATTCCATACCCGCAACCGATATCAATCATCCGTCTTGGATTCTGAACATATTTTTGCAATTCGGCAAACATTGGATCAATCATAATTTTAAACCGGGCGAAAACGCGCGGATAGCCGGGCAAATGCCGGTAACGCAAGACCGTCCGCCGCAAATGTTCTTTTGAACCAATCACAAATTTGCCTGTGGGATATGGAAACGGAGCAAATATTTTTTTCATCAGGGTAGGTAGGACAAAATATGCCCCGATTAAAGAATAACCGATACCTAAAAAAGAAACTATCCCGATGCTGCGCAAAAGCGCGTGGTTGGCAAAGATCAGAACACCAAAACCGATCAATGTGGTAAAAGCCGCCAGAAACATGGCCAATTTGATTGTATGCATGGCCGGGGAATTGTCATCAGGGTAGCGCTGATACGTGCAGATGTAATAAATTGTATAATCAATTCCCATGCCCATAATTACAATCCACAGCATAATGCCGGGGATATCCAAAGGATGGCTGATAATTTTCAACGTCCCCATAGTGGCGGCAAGAGCGAAAGCCATAGGTGCAAGGGCAGCAAGCGATAATTGCCAGTCCAGAAAGAATAGAAAAATTACCAGAACCAAACCAATACTGGTGATAAGAGCAATTTCCAGGAAAAGATTCTTAAGAAAATCGCTTAGCCTTTTGTTGAATAAATCGGCATCAAATATTTTGGCGATGCCCGTTGAATGAATAAGGAAGAAAAACTCTTCCGCATTATATTTTTTACCAGTGCCAACAAGACTCAATTGAGTGTAGCCGGTTTGACCTTTGACAATTCCCAAAATTCCGAAATATTTTTCCGGTATTTCCACAGAGCCGATATTCTTTCCGGTAATTGTCCGCCAAAAAGGTTCAAATGCACCAGGGGCAAATCCATTTTCTTTTGCCGCCGCGGTCAAATTCTTTTTTAATTTAGATACGCGGTCTTTTGTCCAGAACTTCTGCCAGTCCGCCAGATTTTTTTGCGCGGCCTGCGCCGATGGAAAAAGTACCGAAGGGAGAAAAACGCCGGATAATTTTTCTTTAGCGATGTCGCTGGCCATCAATGCCATTAATTGTTCATTATTCTTTTGCAATTGCTCCATTGTCTGTGCTTCAAGCAGCACATAGCATTTACCGGAAAGGTTCCCCCAGATTTCTTGGATCTTTTTATCGGCGGTGATTGTATCCGCGCTCATGGAATTCATGGCCTGCAAATCGACATTAAAAACAGGTTTGGCAAAAAACAGCATCATCAAGCCAAAGATAATCGCGGCTATTAATTTCCACTTTGCGGGAGCGGCAACAGCTTTAATCGCGTTGAACAAAAAGCGATTTGTTTTGCGCTTTGTCGGAGGCATCGCCGGAAATATTTTCGGGAAAACAAAGTGAACAAAAAGAAGAGCGAAAGTAACACCGAGCGCGGAAAATACGCCAATTTCCGCCAGAATTTTAAAGTCGCTGATAAAAAGCAGTAGAAAAGCTCCGACGGTTGTCAGCACAGCCAGCAATTCCGCCGACCAGACTTCCCGTGCCACCTTCTTCCCATCAGTGGCATAGGGTTGATCAAGAAAAAGCAGGTAGGTAATACCCAAGTCAACTGTAAATGCCATAATCGCTCCGCCAAAACCGACCGCCAGCATCGACATGGATTTAAACAAAAAAGAACAAACGCATAAAGCCGCGATTGCTCCTACCGTCGATGGCAGGAGTGCCAGTAAACCAATGAGAGGACGGGGAAAGGCAAAGATAAGCAGCAGGGCTATGCCCAGCGTTGTTAAAATTATGGCAAGCCTTGTATCACGTTTGGCAATGGTTTCGTTATCCAGCGCGGCACGATAAGCTCCCACAGAAGTCAGAGAGTATTTGCCGCCTGCTGAATCTCGACTCATTAATTCTTTTTCACTCTGTTTTATGAGCAGATCTATTTTGGCTGCGGTTGTCGTATCTGTTCCTGAACCGGAAATTTTTGCGATAATCAGAGCGTGTTTGCCGTCGGCAGAAATCAGTTGATTGCGATAATATTGAGCCTTATTTGACGGAAGCAAAGCGGACATTTGCCGCAGAATAATACCGGAGATACCCAGAGGATCTTTAGCCATCATTTCGGCACGTCCGATCCCCTCAAGTTGCTCCAGACTCTGCCTGTTTTGCGCCATAGCTTCTCTAATTTTATTTGTTTCCAAAAGAGGCTGAATTTTTTGATCAAGCTCTGCGGCATTGAGCAGCAACGGAAAATTGACATTAATGTATGCGATAAGTTCAGGAAAGTTATTAGCCTCATCCTCAATACCTACTTTGGCAAAAAGGCCGCTTTCATTGAGCTTATCTGTAAGGAAAGATGCAGCGTCAATCAGTTTTTCACGATCATCAAAAGATTGCCCAAGATCAATAAACAATTTATCTTGAATGGGCAAATGGCTGATAACCTGGCGGGCTGAATCCAGCACCGGATCGTTTTGCGGAATCGATTCCAAAATATCTGTTTCGATTTTTAAATGCTCTGTTTCCCAGACAAATAGTAAGCCAACAATGATGGCAGTAATGAGGACAAGGAACCATTTTATTTTGTATTTACGTAACGGCATGCAAACCTTTAAACTTATGGAGTTATTTGTAAATAATAATGTCTTTCATAAAACATATTTCCCCGGTACTGGCAAGCTGAAAACTTATACCTGCTCATCGAGGAATCCCATACTTAAAATTTAATAATTACAGATGGGGAAAGGCAAATCATTATTAATCTAGCGCCGGGAAAATATGCGGGTAAAAATCAATCGGGCAAATGTTTGTGAGTTGCGCAGGAAATCGACAAACGGCCGGAAGTGCGATACTCTTTTACCATCAGGATTATAGATCACACGTACCGGAGTTTCGACTACCTTCATCCCTTTTCTTCTGGCCATAACCAGTATTTCCACTTCAAATTGAAAGCGCCTTGCTTTGGCAGTAAGTAACATTGCCTCCGGCAGAGGATAAAGCCTCATGCCGCTTTGTGAATCGGAAAAAATTGCACCGCCTGCTGCCCATACCCAAAAATTGGAAAACTTTCGCCCAAATCGGCTGGTCCAGGGAATATGAGAGCCTTCAACACCTGCCATGCCTTCCCGCGCGCCGACAACAATAGCACGTTTGCCTGCGGGTATTGCTTCAATGAGGCTTAATGCATCTTGTGGATAATGCTGCCCGTCGGCATCGATTGTAATTGCCCAATCGGCAACAACCGAGGCTGCGGCAAATCCAGTCATTATGGCCGCGCCTTTTCCAAGGTTTAGCTGGTGCCGCAGAATTTGAATACCAGCTATTTCTTTAATCTGGTCATAAGTAGTATCGGTTGAGCCATCGTCAATAACAAAAATGGGAAAGTGCAAGGCCTGCGCGTCCTTGACAACCTGCGCCACAGTCGCGGCATGATTGTAAACTGGAATAATAAAAGCAAAATGATCTTTTTTATTTTTAATACTCATACCAATGATTGAGGCAGAAATGCCACTCCCCAAGTTCCCGGCCCCATATGCGCGCCGGAAGTCAAAGATAAAGGCTGCAAGAGAATCTCAGCAAGGGGGTACTGCTCCTTTAATATCGGTTTGATCGTTCCTTCTACCCAATCCTGATTATCGGAGTATTCCAGCATTATGAGCGCGCTGGAATCTTTTTTTAATGTTGCGCCCAGTTTTTCCAGCGCCAATTTTATCTGTTCTTCCTGATTTCGAACTACGCCGACTTTTTTTACTCCTTCAGGCTGTGGAGATATTACCGGTTTCATTTTCAACATGTCGCCGAAAAAAGCGCTCGTCTTGGATAGTCTGCCGCCTGCCGCTAGATATTCCAATTTGTCGAGAAATACGTATTCCTCGCAATTTTTTACCGCTTTTTGGGCAAACTCACAGGTCTTTTCCAGATCGTTTGTTTGTGCCAGATATCGGGTACATGCTAAAGCTATTGTCCCTAATCTTCCAGATGCCGCGCCGGTATCAATGACCAGAAGCCTGTCTTGCGGATCATGTTCTTTCTTCCACTCAAGAACTACCTGGTAATTGCCGGTATATATGGACCCGACACATAAATATAATACCTTTTCATGACGTAGTAGCACACTTGCGTAAAACTGATGCCGCTCATAAACGGAAGCCTGTGCTGTCGAAACCTTCACCCCCTGCCTCATCGCCAGGTATAGCTCCTCGGGATGTAAATACGTTTCAGGCAGACACTTTTCACCAACATTGATGTAGCTGTTGAGGAGAGTCAGGCTGTATTTGCTGGCATCCTGTCGTGTCACAGATCCTGCCGCATCGGTCATGATGTGCAATGCCTGACCGGTATTTGGATGCGTAAATTCATTAATTTGGGAAGCCAGGTTGTCATCTTCCCAATTAATCACGTTACCGAGCTCGGCCATCTGAGACTTAATCTTTTCTCTGTCTTCAGTATGAAGATGGACTTTGTAAAAATCGCCATCAGGAATGATAATAACACTTTCTTCCGCGCTGGTAATTCGCTGTAGTTCATCCCGGGAATAATCGGGAGCTTTAACGACAAAATCAACGCAATATCCTGATTCCGTATTTTCCTGAAATGATGGTAATATCTTTAATCGATTTTTAAATGTTTCAGTAACCGGACGATAATCATCCGGAAGTCCGGCTAGAGTCCGGAAAAATCCTTCGAAAAAAATATACATACCCAGGGCGCCTGCATCAACGACACCGGCCTTTTTTAATTTGGGTAATAGTTCATAAGTTTCATGAACGGATTTTTCCAGGTGGCCCAGGATGGCATCAACTGTTTTTCGATCAGAACTTGTACCGTTTCGCCCCAGCGCACCTGTGAGAACATCAAAGACACTCAGCATTGTTCCCGGCAGTGGATCACTCACCGCCTGCCATGCCCTGGCACTACCTTCTTTGGCGCACGCTGCCAGATCAAAAACTGTTTCCGCAGTGTAAAAAGCGGAAAAAAATCGTGAGGCAATATTACCGGAATTACCGCGTGCTGATAAAAGAAGTTGATGAATAACTTTTTCTTTTGGCTGACTGGAACCGCGCAGTGGAGTAAGGCTGATTGAAAGATTTCTTCCGGTGTCTCCGTCGGCGATCGGGAATACGTTGATCGAGTCGAGCAAATACGACCAGGCAGCCACACGTTCAACGCCGGCAACAAAAGATTTTGAGAGAGAGTTTTCCATTTGTGGCTTCAATTTAGCATTCTCAACTTTACAATTCTTTAGTAGCCCAGTGCAGTACGGATGTCCTGCGGAATACTGAATAGCGTTTCCATCTCCGGAGTTTTTACCGTCACTTGTTCCGTGCGGCCGCGGGCGCAGATCTTGCCATCTATTACTTTCCGAATTTCAAAATCAACAACAAGTTTTACATGCGCATCGATAAGTGTCGCCTTGCAAATGATTTCATCGCGGTGGCGCAAGGGGAAAATATGTTTTGTAGAAGTACGAATTATGGGGAAAATTAATTGATGCCGGTCATAATAGGAGTAGAGATCAACGCCGTTATGCTCGAATAGCGCTGCTCTTGCCATTTCAAAATAGTTGAGATAATTGCCGTGCCAGACTATTTGCATCGGATCAAGGTCAAAAAATGGCACGCGGATGTTTATTTCAAAGCTCTTTGTTTTTTCTTTCATTGTTTAGTCCTGAAAAGGTCTGAATAACGAATTGCCGCGCACATGCTTTCGATGTCTTTATCCAATGGCCTGTCTGCCAGAACCGGCGCACTGACAAGCCTTATGTTTTTCAGTGCCTTGGCCAGAAGCGGCCTTAAACCTGTGTTATCTCTTATGTCACAAGCCTGAGCTGCCGCGAGCAAATGGATAGAGATCACTCGTTCAGTAAGAGTGCAGACCCTTTCGGCATCGCGCGCCGCGATGGTTCCCATGCTGACCTTATCCTGATTATGTGATTCTGTGGAGCGCGAAAATGATGCCGCGGGCATTGTTGCCTTCAACGCTTCGGCGGTCAACGCGGAAGATGAAATGGACATGGCTTTAAAGCCGTGATGCAGGGTTATCTCACCCGCCGGTTTCCGCACCAGATCACCCGGCAGCCCTCTATTTGAATTCGGATTAACCAACAGCATTACCTGGCGGTCGCACATGTCGGCAGCAGATGCCAGCGCGGCTTTGAGCCCGTCCATGGCAAAAGCGATATGCCCGCCGTAAAAATTACCGCCCATCAGCACGGAGCCTGTGGTCGGATCAAAAATGGGATTATCGTTGGAGGAATTGGCTTCAATTTCCACCCATTTTTCAATCCAGGCAAGGCTGTCATATAAAACTCCCAGCACCTGAGGCGCGCAACGCAGCGAATAAGGATCCTGCAAAGTTTCCAGGGTATTATCTTCGAGTTGACGCATTGATACTCTGGCTTGTAGAAGCTTAGTGATTTGCGCGGCAACAAACACCTGACCCGGAAATGGTTTGGCCTCTGATATTACCGCATGGTAATGATGGGCATTTCCCTTCATCGCGTGGACACTAAGCGCTGTCGCGTATATGGCGGCATTCAAAATGCGCCATGCCCGATCCACGGCCAGAGCGGCGATACCTGTCATTGTAGTTGTGCCGTTTACCATAGATAGTGGTTCTTTGGGCAGATAAGTGTAAGGTTTAAGACCGGCCTTTTTCAGAGCCTTTGCCGCAGACATTATCTCTTCCTGATAAAATACTTCGCCCCCGCCCGCAAGACACGCTCCGATATAAGACATCGGGGTTAAATCGCCGGAGGCGCCAACCGATCCTTCGCAGGGAACAACTGGAGTAATCCCGCAGTTAAGAAAATTTGCCAATTGTTTAAGTAATCCAATGGACACTCCGGAATAGCCGCGTGCCAGACAAATAATGCGGCACAACATCGCTGCCCTTGTTTCCTCAATCCCGATAGGATTTCCCGTGCCGCACCCGTGAAAACGAAAAATATTGACACCGTTTTGCATGGCGGCATTCAAGGACATGCGCTTCCCGCATGATTTACCGTAGCCTGTAGTTACTCCATAAACGGCGATGCCTTTTTGCATAGAGTCCATGAGCATTTTCTGTGTTCTTTCCATCATCTTTACAAATTTGCCGGTTTTACTTATCTGCACAGATACCCCGTCTCGCGCTACGGCAATAATATCATTCAAGCTGACATTGCCGCCATCGATGACCACGGCGGCCTTGTTGCTAATTTCTCTCATCAGATAAACATCCCCCTTCATTACTGGCGCACCCGCTGTTTGTAAGTACCATCGAGCTTTTCTTTTTCCATCACATGTTTCAACAACTTGAACATTTTATAATTTTGCGGCTCTTCTTCATAAAACTTGTCCCACGCATAATAATAAAGCGATTGCAATTGATCGGGTGTCAGTAATTTTGGTTGAAAAACAACTTTCCCGCAAGTGTAATCGTTCCAATCGTAAGAGAAAATTCTTTTGGCGTTATGCATATCATCAAATGTTCTAGTATGCGGGAAAGGCGTGAGTACTGTAAATTCCGCCATATCCAGCTCGACCTCCAGCAGGAAATCAACCAGCTTTTTTATGTAATCTTCATCATGGTAATCAAGCCCCAGCAGAATGCTGCCTTCCACGGCAATGCCGTAATCGTGGTAGCGTTTAATGCGGTCACGGATGAAATCAGAAGAATCGAAAATTGCCTGATACACAAACCAGGCGCCGGCCTGAGCGGCCAGATCAAGCACCTTATCGTCATTTTCAATGGGATGGCAACACCACTTCTTTTTAAGCGGGATCATTTCTTTGAACAACTCCATTTCCCATTTTTTATCCTGTGCCAGAGAATTATCCACTATGAAAAGCCTGTTATTGTCAATGCTGGCCATTTCTTCAACTACTTTATCAAAAGGGCGGGGACGGAAACTTCTGCCTCCCAGAAAATTAACGCAGCATGGATAACAATTGAACCGGCAGCCACGGGACGCGTGCACCAGATCGACCATCTGGACACCGCGATAATTATACATTTCGCGATTAAGAATGCTTCGCCTTGCCGTCCCGACACTTTCAATTGCCGGAAAATTCTGCATGTAGTTATAAACTTTTTGCAGTTTGCCTGCTTTAAAATCGGCAAATACCTGCTCCATCCGGCCTTCCGCCTCGCCCAGAAATACCGCGTCGGCATGCTCCGCGGTTTCTTCGGCATGCAGCATTGTGGCGATACCGCCAAAGATGACCTTAACGCCTTTTTGCCGGAAGGTATCGGCAATTTCCCAGCCGCGTTTGATCTGAGCTGTCAGCATTACGGAAATGCCCACAAAATCCGCCGCCTGATCGAAGTCAATCGGCTGTACGTTTTCATCAATAAATTCCACATCCACATAATCAGGCAGCGCGGCCGCAAAAACAACGGGCCCGTGCGGCGGCAATATAAAAGGTGTTTGTTTGTCTAGCTTTTCCCACTTTGGATAAATCAATGTAAATTTCATACTTCCTCTCTTTTCAATAAATTAATTATTCATGATGTTATTGCTTTGCCAATAATCTGCTTCATAATCTCGTTTGATCCCGCCAGAATTCGTGTAATGCGAATATCGCGCCAGGCGCGGGCAATGGGATACTCTTCGCAATAGCCATAACCGCCAAAGAGCTGTAAACAACGGTCAGCAACTCTCCAGGCCATTTCCGTAATCCAGAATTTGGCCATGGAAACATCAATTACCACAGAATTCTTCTGCCAGTGTTCCACAATCAACTTATCGACAAAAGTCCTGCCGATTTTCACATCGGCTGCCATCTCGGCCAAAGCAAATTGCGTGTTTTGAAACTTTGTCAACGGCTTTCCAAAAACTTGGCGCTCTTTACAATATTTGATGGTTTCTGCCAACATAAATTCTGCCGCAGTTATTGCACCGATAGTGCAAATCAGACGCTCCTGTTGCAGGTTTTTCATTAAGTTTTTAAAGCCTGAACCTTGCGTGCCGAGGCGATTTTCTTTGGGAATTCGACAATCGTGGAAGAAAAGCTCGGCTGTATCCTGAGAGCGCCAGCCGACTTTTTTCAGCACTTTTCCCTTTTCAAATCCGGGCGTTCCGGCTTCCACCAAAAACAAATCAACTGCGGCATGCGGATTTGTCTCCAGCGGATTTTTAGCTGCTACAATTACCAGATCACAATTTATCCCATTGGAGATAAATGTTTTTTGGCCATTGAGAATAAATGAATCCCCATCTTCCGTGGCTGTTGTCTTAATTCCCGCCAGATCGCTTCCTGCCTGCGGTTCCGTCATGGCAATGGCCATGAGAATATCCCCGGAAATGCAGCCCGGAAGATACTTTTTCTTTTGCTCTTCGCTTGCCAGTTGCACAAGATAAGGAACCACAACATCGCTATGCAGGCGCGCGGAAAGCCCGTAAAAATTTGCTCTGGCCATCTCTTCAATCAAAATTGCCGAGTAGAGAAAATCAGCCTCCTGCCCGCCATACTCTACAGGCACTGCCGTACACAAAAAGCCGTTATCCCCAAGCTTTTTCCATGCCCAACGCGGGATTATGCCGTCTTCTTCCCACTGCTCAACATGCGGAACAATTTCTTTTTCTAAAAACTTACGGAAAGTATCCCGGAAAATTCTATGTTCTTCCGAATAAGGTATTATGTCCATTTTTATTTCTCTTCAAGACGGTTTTTTAAAATTCTTTTTAACACTTTGCCCGCTTGGTTGCGGGGAAAGTCATGCTCACTGGTTCAATATCAAGCGTGCTTGATCAGAAAGAACGTACTTCTCCGTTCATGAAAACGCACTGACAAGAAGCATTGGCATTTGCAGCTAATAGAAACAAGCCTAATATAACAAACACCATTAATAATTTTTTCATTTCCATCCACCTTCTTATCCCATTAATTCTTTTTTTGAACCGTAGCTAACCGCTGACATGCTAATCCATTACCTAAATCACAGGCTTTTTGAAAGTCAGGGATGGCTTTCTCCATGTTTCTTTTATTAGCATAGTCAACTCCTCGCATATAGTAGGCTTTGTCATGCTTCTGGTTATTAGCAATTTGTGCACTATAATCTGCTATGGCTAAGTCATATTTCCCTTTTAGTGAATATGCAAGACCACGGCTGTAGTAAGCATCGGGTATCCATAAACTGCTGAGCTTGTCAGCTATCGCCCTAGTATAATCTTGTATTGCCAGGTCATGTTGTCCTTTCTTGGCATAGATTACTCCTCGATTATATGATGATTTAGTAAAGTTTCCTGAAAAGGCTGAATCATCCTTTGCTTCCCGATTTATGACTTTATTAAAATCCGCAATTGCTTTATCATATTGGCCCTTGCCTATGTAAGATTCTCCTCGATTATTGTACGCATAAGCAGCATTTGTGGTAGCAATTGCCTTGCTATACTCCTCTATAGATAAATCATACAGTCCTGCACTATAATAAGCGTAACCCCGATCATAATAGGCGTCATAATTTGAGTCGATAGCACCTGCTCTGTTAAAATCTTCTATCGCTTTTTTTAATATTACTAAATCATACTGACCATCTTTATCGGCCATTGACACATAGGCGTTACCACGCTTTATTAATGCTTCAGAACCAGTCGGATTGATGGCAATTGCCTTACTAAAATCTTTTACCGCATTATCATATTGAAATCGATATATGCGATAAAATTCGCCTCGTGCAACATAGGCTGCTGCATAATTCGGATTGGCAGCAATCGCTTTATTTAAATATTCCTCAGTTAAATCAAAATTTCCTTCCTTTAAACCTACATACCTACTCTTAATGTAGTCCTCAAGATATACAGCCGCACGGGCATCTTCTTGCCTTTTCGCTTTAATCAATGCCATGCCAATTATGATTATTAAAAGAACCACTATACTACAGGCAAACACTTTGTTAATATTGTAATTACCTTTTATATATTTACCTTTACGGAAAACTGGATATACAAATGATGAACCGTCTGGCTCAGTTGCGGTGTTGTGGAAATTAGCCCATTGATAAACAAGAAACGTCATTAAAACTGGTGCGATAAAATTTACAAAGGGCAGCAGAAATATAAAACACATGGCGATGCTCAATGTCTCGTTGATTTTATTTTTACTGCCGCCTTGTCCTGTGAAGGCATTGGCATCCACCGCCAGGCCGTAAATAGCCACATAAACCCAATATGCGTTGAAAAAAGGGATAAGAGAGAAACCCACTGCTTTGGCCGGTGTTGTTCTTGGAGAAAACCCACGAAGAACGCCCCAGCATCGGTATAAACTAATAAGAAAGTAGATGCCTGAAAAAATGATACTGGCCATGCCAATACTCATTATAATTGTGGCCGGTAACGGTTTTATTACCGAAAAGGACATAATGCCACCAATGAGAAATATTATACCTGCCCATAAAGAAATACTGAACAAATGAGGGTTGATTCTTTTTCCCAATTTCTCTTCCGATTTAGCTGAGATCAAAAGTTGCTTCCCGCAAGCATAACAAAATGATGCTGTATCCGGATTTTCTTTTCCACAGGCGCAGCAATAAATATTCCCACCGCCTGATGTGTTTGCAGCGGCAGCGTCAACGTCAACTGTTTTATCTGTGTTCTGGTTCCACAACTTATATATTACAAAGAATACGATTGGCGCTATCAGTGCCCTCAACACCCATCCCGCCGGCCATAGTTCTTTCAGGAAAATATAAAGAAGCAGCCAGGCGAGAAAAACGCCGCCTATTTTAAACCATGGCCTTTGACGAATCGCCGGGTCAGGATTTGTTTCTTTGCCGCTCTTTGTCACCGGCGATAAAATGAACAGGACGACTCCGGCAAAGACCAACAAAACACTAATCAAAAATACATATCGATAAGGAAACGCCACCCGGCCAGTATTTTCGGCTAATCGGTCTTTTGCGTATCGTATGCCAATATCTGAAAAATCATTATTGGAAATATCGGCGTTGGCTCTATCTTGGTTTTGTGTCGCGGGAAAGAGATTGGGTAGGTCGGGATACTTGCCATTGACAGATGATGGCGCTGTTGTTCCTGGGGCTGGCGGCGCCGGCGGCGCTTCTATCTTTGTGCCTTCATTTAAAACAACTTCCATCCGGCCAAGACTACCAATAAACCCGGCATGCTGATTATAATGTTGCACAAAAGGCAGGGCCAGAATGTTGATAAATATGCCCAACAAAATGATGATTAACGCTATATTTTTTTTGCTCATCTCCAAAATCCAACCCTCCTTATTCTTATATTTGGAACAACGACCTTTTTCTTTAATAAAATAAGCTACCCTAATAATTAAAATAATTTAGATACATTTTTTCAGATCGAGATCATCTATATAGAATGCTTTACCATCCCTTTTGACACCTAATGCTCTGGCTTTCTGGTCGAAGGCCTCATCTAGGTAGATTTGTTTTCCATCGACGTGGATAGATATTACGGTATCTTGATGATAGCTTTCTCTAACATCAAAGAAGGAAACACGCGCTGAAAGATGAACAACGTTATCTGAAGTTATTGATGCTGAAGGAATGAATATTTTTATTGGTGAGGTATCGTCTCTCCATTTACGCTCTGCAGTATAGAAACAAATTTTTAATTGGCAGGCAACGCCATGCTCGGGTAAATTATGCTTATTGTCAAGGAGCCTGAAAGCGTAATTGTTTGCGCCATACAATTGAAATCCCATGACCTCCCAAAAAGGAATAGAAGTTTTAGGCGTACATTGAATCATTAACAAGCATTTATCATTTTTACGCGCTTCCATAATGCGATATTCGACTAATTTTTTACCAATTCCTCGACTACGTTTGTCGGCGCGCACTTCTAGAATCCCTGGAGTGATTAGTCCACCCCACTGATATGCAATGGGCTTATCTGTTTCTAAATCGATATAGACAAGAAGTTCGCCCTTGTTATGACTATCAATAGTTAAATTTCTATTACAGAAAAAGGTTCCCTCAACTCCTTTTTTGTCTTGTACCTTCAACCATCTTAGGATTTCCTTCAAATCAATATCAGTTGAATATCTAATTAATCCGGCATATTTGCCTTCTAGTGATTTGCCCATAGTTTACCCGAAATCAGTTTTACCCTTACTTATTATACCAAAAGAGTTACTTAATTAGTGAGCATTAACAACGGTTCTATTTACTGGTATAATTCCGCACTCTTTATTCATGCTGTTTCCCCTCATCGGGATTAGCTCTTTCACCTCGGTATATCAATTCTACTTCTCTTCCAGTCGGTTTTTTAAAATCCTTTTTAACACTTTGCCTGATTGGTTGCGGGGAAAGTCATCAACAAAAAATATTTTCTTGGGGATCTTATAATGGGCAATTTTATTCTGCAGGGAGGCTAATATTTCAGACTCCGTAATCATGGTGTCTTTATGCAGAATGACAAAAGCACCGACTACTTCACCCCTTTTTCCATCAGGCATTCCCACCGCGGCCGCTTCTTTAATTTGCGGCAGTGTCTGAATTGCTCTTTCTACTTCCACCGGGTAAATATTTTCACCGGAAGATATAATCATTTCCACTTTTCGTCCGACTATATAAACAAAGCCGTCTTCATCACGGCGGCCCATATCACCTGTATGAAACCAACCACCTTTCATTGCTGACGATGTTGCCAGGTCTTTTCGCCAGTAACCGGAAAAAACATTCGGTCCCTGAACAATAATTTCTCCGGGTTGATTTGCCGGAAGATTTTTTCCATTATCATCAACAATGCGCAGATTTACATGAAAAACCTCTTTGCCCACAGAACCTGCTTTGCTTATCGAATCTTCCAGGTCAAGCGATGTGAGGCGTCCCGTTTCCGTAAGCGCGTAACCCTGCACAAAGCCGACGCCTTTTTCTTCCTGATATTTTTTAATTACCGGCAAGGGGATTGGCGCGCCGCCGGAAATAAAGAAATGCACATGTGAAAGATCGGCATCTTTCCATTCATCAACTTCAGTCATCAGTTGAAACATTACCGGTACGGCAAACAAATAATTTATTTTTTCGCGGCAGACAGTCTTGATCATTTCCGCGGCGTTGTAAAAAGTGCTGAGCACAATGCTGCCGCCACCATAAATAATTGGCGTAACAGAGGCGGCAAGCGCGCCAATATGAAACAGTGGCGCGACAACCAGTGATTTATAAGTCTTGTTGATACCATATCCCAGAAGCGAATGAATCGCCCCGAAGAGTATATTTTGATGGGTAAGCACCGCGCCCTTTGGGTCACCTGTTGTGCCGGAAGTGTACATAATAAAAAGAGGATCATTCAGATCAACATTTTCCACATCCAATGGTTCGCTTCCCGAAAAGCCATCTACCAAATCCGCGAAAATCTGATCCTCCCTGGGATTCTCCCCACCGTGGCGTAAATACTGTTTTAGCCCGATGTTGGCGGATTTTATTTCCCCGACTTTATCGGCAAACTCGCAAGAGTAAATCAAGGTGCCGGGTGCCGAATCCTTGAGAATATATAATAACTCCGGCACAGCCAGGCGAAGGTTTAGGGGAACCATGATCGCGCCGGTTTTAGCGCAGGCAAAAAATATTTCGAGAAATTCAGAGCAATTGGACATCAGCAGGGAAACGCGGTCTCCCTTTTTTACCCCCAAATGGATAAAGGCACGAGCCGTTTTGTTCACCCGCTCATTGAATTGCAGATTGTTGTAGGCTTTATTTTTTTCACTTAAAAACGGTTTATCCGGCTGAATTATTGACCGTTTAGTTATCCACTCGCCGATGTTCAAATTTATGCCTCCAAATTTTTGCAACTGATACTGGATAGTAATTCTAATTTGTCATTGCGAGTTCACGACAGTGAACGTGGCAATCTTAATATATTGAGGAACTTATGAGATTGCTTCGCTCATTACATTCACTCGCAAAGACACTGCGAGGCAGTTTCAATTGCTGAAAATCAAATACGCGTACGTCCCGCCAAAAGAAATTCCGGCAAGAGCCGCGTTATTAATAGCTACCTCTTTTTTTTCTCCGACAACAAAAGCCATTGGCCGCAAAGGCTTTGTCAGACCCACCACAGACGGCAGGATATTTTTTTCCAAAGACAGGGCTAAAGCGCACGCCCGAATGCCGCCGCCGGAGAAACTCTCCCCTATAGCACCTTTGAGCGAAGTAATTAAAGGATTTTTTTCGGAATCAGCAAATATTTCAGCATACGCTTGCGCCTCCAGGGCATCAAGAATCTTACTGCCGTGAGCAGCCGCAGAGACGGCTTGTATAGAGGCAGCAGAGATCCCCGCGTTTTTCATAGACCTGTGCAATGTCCGTTTGATGACATCTGTGTTTTCCGGCCAACCGGTAGGTGTTGTGGGTGAAGAGCCTATCCCTTCACCTGTAATTTCGCAATAGGGTTTGTGCCCTCTCGCTATTGCGGACTGCAAGCTCTCCAGGCAAATTATTCCACAACCTTCTCCGGCTATTGCTCCATTGCGATCCTTATCAAAAGGACGGCAAGCTTCCTGCCCACCATTTTGCGGAGAAAGAGCGTGAAATCTTGTCAGAACCTCATAGTAAAATTTAGATAAAATATCCACCCCGCCGGTCAGAATAAAATCAGAAGTACCACGCCTAATTTCCGCCGCCGCATAGGCAATCGCGGTTTCAGCGGACACTGCGAAATGTGTTACAGTTGTGTTGATCCCGCGAAATCCCAGCTCAATTGATGTATGACCTGCCGGTGCATTCATGACCGTGTTGGGAACCAATATCGGGTTGACCAAAGCAGGTCCATCGGTTAGCAGGGTCGAGGCAAACTGCAAAGTTACATCCGTCGCGCCAAAGGCAGTACCCAGGATAATGC
>Ga0007800_10000035_pt1 | contig 60625 bp, 50 predicted proteins | sample CryBogmetaGMA14M_FD_60366 | JGI IMG/M metagenome (GOLD analysis project Ga0007800, IMG submission 60366) | Freshwater microbial communities from Crystal Bog, Wisconsin, USA - MA14M | ecosystem: Environmental > Aquatic > Freshwater > Lake | place: Crystal Bog, Wisconsin, USA | collected 2009-07-06 | reverse complement strand
TTACTCTCGTTAAACCATTTTACTTTACCTTCTGACATAATTAGTCTCCTCCTTTCTTAGAATTTACCAAAAGTCGAATTACCAATATGACAGAAATAAAAAAGCCACCAAGACTCTAAAAGAGCATGGTGGCCGCCTTTGCACTTCAAATTGTTATAACCCAACTTTAACTGTACCGTAAAGACTAAAGACCATAGCAAGGTACAGGATATGGAAGAGCGATACTCTTTTATTTGTGCAAAGTCAAGGTATATATCATTATATTTCAATAATTTATTCACACTCCGATCAAGCGGTCATCTGGTCGGAAGTGATACATGACCAATATAGTGCTTTCGCTTGCAAAAATTTTGCAGACATATGCACAAGATGATGATTGCCATTTTTTATCAGCACTATTTCCTGTTTTTGTCTGATGACAGCTTTCGGGAAGAAGTCATGCTGTCGCCACTTACAACTCGGCAAGTTTGGGTTCAAAAGTGAGGTGATGATGACCGCTTGGAGTCAGCTGCATGAACCTCCTCAAGTCCCGTACCCTATCGATGGCTATTTCCGGTATGGGAGGGTTCAGATGCACCGTATTGTCTTGTCCAGTTTTTGGGGAGAGGCTCACCTTTTGAGCCCTTCCCGGGCATAAGGCTGGAATGAGTAAGCAGCAAAAAAACCGTGTTGCATCTGAGAACGATTATTTATGAGCGGTGAAGTCCACCCCTCGCAAACGCCCGCGTTCCCTGAACCAGTCATCTTCAGTAAAAGGAGGAGGCACTAATGCTGCTTGATCTTTATGAACCAGTTGAATGGCTTCTGCCGGACAATAGCCTATGCAAAGGCCGCAACCGATGCACCGGTCCTGAATGACACGGTAGGTATCTCCGGTTTCTTCGATGGCCTTTACCTGACAGCGCTCATTGGCACAGACCCCGCAACCGATACATAGCTCTGCATTGATCTCGGCGTAATAATGTGAATTGATGACCATGGAAGCCGGCATATTAAAATCATTGATTGCCCTGAGTACACCACAGCAGCATTTGCAGCAGTTGCAGATATAAATCTGCCCGACCTGGACATTGCCCGTAAGGTGCACCAGTCCCGCTTCTTCAGCTTTGTTCAGTAATGCATAAGCTTCATCCTTTGAGATGACGCGACCCAGAGGGGATTTGTCGAAAACCCCGGGTACCGGGGCGATCGCCAAACAAACCTCTGTGGGTTTGTCGCAAGGTTTGTCGAGCAGTCCCCGTTCTTTTTTACAAATGCACTCATTCACAAGAAAAGACCGACCATTCTCGATAATCGTTGAAACCTTTTGATAGGGAAGGGCTTCCTGATGAAAAGGGATCACTTCTTCGATGGCAAGCGTTTGCATCAGCTGGGGTTTTTTCGTAAAAAACTGCTGACTGTAAACCGGCCAGTACACTTCAACCAGTTCTGCAAACTCTCTATCCATGCGGCCAAGCTGAAACTCATAGATCCCGAATACCCAGGGTAGCATCTTGAAGAATCGGCCTTCTCCCAGCTTGATCGTCATGAGTTGCCCCGATTTCGCCATGCTCATTAACAACTCCTTCAGTCTTTTCAGAGGGCGCTCTGTGCGACTGGCGATCTCTTCAACGGTTTCAAAGGTTAACCGCATGTCGCAAAAAAGATCGGCTTGTTCCGGAGTAAAAACCTTCTTCAGCAATTTGATTTCCACGCCGCTTTCCGTTGAAGGGAACCCGTTGGGGAGGGTATCCAGTACTTTGGCTACTTTGTAATAGATTTCATCACTCATAACGAATCTTCAATCTCCTTCTCCTTATTTCCTTTGATCCAGCTTAGCCGTCCTGTATGGGGAGCCGCCGGTTATTTCATCTTCGTATCCTCTTTACCTTTTATGAATCAGGAAGTCGGCACATTTTACACTTTATTTAAGGATGACGCAAAAGGTTAATAGGGTCCTGTCTGAATCAGACACTGTGGTCTATTTGGATACAAAGGGATCATCAGCCTTGACATTCAGCGGGGGTGTTACTATCTTACCAACAGTTTTGTACCCTTTTACAATGTTTTTATGGGTCAAATAGGGTACGGTAAGAGTTGGATATAGACATTTTGAAGTGCAAAGGTTGGCCACCATGCTCTTTGGAGTCCTGGTGGCTTTTTTCTTTATCTGCCATTGTGTTGATCCGACTTTGAGAAAATTTAAGAAAGGAGGATGAAAGCGATGTCAGAAGGTAAAGTTAAATGGTTTAATGAACGTAAAGGCTTTGGATTCATCGAAAAGGATGACGGTGGCGATGTGTTTGTTCATCACAGTGCCATTCAAGCCGACGGCTTCAAGACGTTAAACGAGGGACAGCGTGTCCGTTTCGATATTCAGCAGGGCAATAAAGGCCCGGCCGCGGAAAACGTAAAACTCCTATAGTCACGTCTGAAAACAGGAAAAGGCACTCCCGTGCATGAGAATTGTACTGGAGTGCTTTTTTATTTGTGGTAAGATGAGCCGATTGAAAAAAAGGTGAATGAAGGAGTCGAAGGATGGCCAGATCAAAATTTACTTTTGAGAAACGTCAGAGAGAAAAAGCACGACAGCAGAAACAACAGGAGAAGACTACCCGCCGGAGAGAAGCGAAGCAACAGAAGACCGAAATAGATCCGGAAATCCAAAGTGAAGATTCAGGTATTGCCGGTATTGAAGCCGATCCTCATTCCCTGGCGGAGAACCGGAATCATGTGGAACATGAGGAAGAAGGTCCCCGGCCTGGAGATATCGATTCTGCACAGGAGGATAAAACATGAAAGAAAAAAGGGTTCAGGAAAGCAGTGTCATCATGGCCCAGCAGATGAACCCTCAAGATGCAAATCCTGCCGGAAATGTCCATGGCGGGGTCATCATGAAACTCATTGATACTGCGGCGGGAGCTGTCGCCATCCGGCATGCAAGGTCCAATGCAGTCACCGCCTCCATTGACCGGCTGGATTTCTTTCATCCCGTTTTTGTCGGGGACTTTGTGACCCTGCGGGCCAGCCTGAACTTCGTCGGGAGGACCTCGATGGAGGTGGGTGTCCGGGTGGAGTCTGAAAATCTTCTGACCGGCGAAAGGCGCCATACATCAACGGCCTATTTGACCTATGTGGCCCTTGATGGCCGTGGTCAGCCCCTGCCATTGCCTCCCATGATCTTGGAGACGGATGAAGAGAAACGTCGAAACCGGGAGGCAAAAGTCAGACGAGAGACACGTCTTGCAGAAAAAGCAAAGGAAAAGCAGCGCAAGCCCGAACCGGATAGGTCCGCTTAGCGTTTTATAAGCCCTTTCCGCAACTGTTCGACAAGCTGTTTCGCGGCAGAAATCTCTTTCACCCGGACCGCACCGATCAGGTAACGGCCTGACTGCTCCACGAACACGCCTCCATACAAGGGATCGACGGACGCCAGGGAGGTCCGATCCGGTGTCTCGGCCACGTTCACACCCTGTCCCTCTGCCTTCAGATAAGAACGGTAATCATCAAAGGCCTTTCGGGCCCTGTCCGGAGAATCCTCAAACACCACAAAGATCTGCACCCGTTCGCCTTCCAGCATGGCATCGGCAATCATGCCCCGGCGGAAAAAGGCATACCCCAGGAGGCTTTGCGCGAGATACCGTTCACTCTTCGATACAACCCCCGGTATCCTCAGAACCTCAAGCTCCCCGGGAAGGCCGTCACGGGGCGGAAGATTCTGCGAGACCGCGCGACCGCAGGCCAGGAATACCTCTGGTTCTAAACTCGTTGTTCCCGTGGCCTGAAGCCGCACAAAATAACGGTCCTGGTAGAACATTAACTGAGACGAAGAGATAAATCCCTCGGCGCCAATCGCAACTCCCACCGCATCCGTTTTTCGATAGTTGGAGTAAATCCCGAAAGCATCGAGCAGAGAGGCCATCCTGTAAACATCCGCCACCACCCACCACTCCGGGTTCCCCTTGTTCATATAGGTGGCCGACGCAAGCACATCAAACCCATAGGGGAAATAAAGCTCCGCTTCACCATTGATATGATCGAACAGGGTATCGACGGTGTAGAGGGTAACCGGGTCCTTCATCATCCAATCCGCGGTAAACCCGGGCGCGGGCAGAACATTTTTGATGGAATCGTCCGCAGCGCAGAAAGAAACGGGTGCGCTCATGGTGAATACAAAAAAACATAGGATTATGTAAGAGATCACTTCAGATCGACGCATGGATACCCTCCTCGTCTGTCGCAAATGACCGTGCATCATGTTCCTAAGCCAGTAATTGTCTGGCCCGCTCCATCTTCACCGGAATATCAAGTTTGTTGATGCATCTTGCCACACAGTCCGAACAATCCAGGCAAACAGAGGCGGATAGGGACGACGGGATCTCATGGTAGGTGGACCGGGCGAGAACAGGGCTCTTGTAGGCCTCTTCATACATCAGGCAACGGTTGATCGTACTGATCGCGACACCCTTGGGGCAGGTTGCTTCGCATTTTCCGCAGAGATGGCAGTAATAGGGCTGTACGGCGGCGCCGTAGCGTTTCAGGATAAAGTTGTCGAGGTAGCCGAAACGCGTCCCCATGACCGCAATATCTTCCCGGAGTTGTGCCAGGTCTCTCATGCCGGGAATCGTCGCCGTGATATGTTGATCTTGAAGGACCCATTTGATGGCGGCCTGATAGGGACTGAATGGACCCAGTGCGTCCGTTGCGTAACCTCCGGCCAGCGTCTTCATCGCAATGATCCCGATGTTGGCCTGGGCGGCCCTTGCGATCGCCTGCTTGGTCTGCGCGTCGCTCTTGAAGTTGTATTTCACAAGGGCTGTGTCGAAAAACCGGTCCTTATCGTCCGCAAGCGCATGGAGCACCTCTGCCTCATTCTTGTGCGTGGTGATCCCGAAGAAACGCACTTTACCCTGCTCTTTCAGTCTGACGAGGGCTTCCCGAATCTCCGGATTGAATATCCGATCCTCCCGGCCGGTGAGATTATGGAGCTGGATGACATCAACGTAGTCCGTTTCAAGTGCCTTCAGGCTGGTCTCCACATCCTTGAAAATGCTCTCTTTCGATGTCGAGGCCGGGGATATCTTCGTCGCCACGTACACCTTGTCACGCATGCCTTTCAATGCTTTGGCGACGATTTCCTCGTTCTTGCCTCCCATGTATCGTCGCGCCGTGTCGACATAGTTGACGCCATGATCAAAGGCGATCTTCATCACCTCCGGCTCAGGGGTCAGCATGGCCCCGAAGCTGATAATCGTAATCTTCAGTCCTGTCCGGCCCAGGGTTCGATAGATAGGCAGGGGAAAGACGAAGGGCTCCGCTGATGCGTACTGCATAGCGTCGGCAAGGCCTTCCCAGCCGAGTAGGGCCGATGTCGTTCCTGCCAGACCAACCTTCAAGAAATCTCTTCTGTTGATCCCTGTGGTTCCCTTTCCTTTGTGCATGGTACCCTCCTTGTGATTCAATAAGCCTCAGTCATCACCGTACAAGACGCAAGACAATCCGCTAAGAAAATCGCCATGAGCGACAAAGTCATGTCTCCATAGGCTTGGGGAATCCTCACCCGCCTGTTTCTAAGCATATGAAAAACTGATTACAACAAGATAATACCCATTTTAGCTGTTTTTTGCCGGATTGCAAGGTTGTTTCCAATGGATCATCCGAGAATTTGTCCTGATGTAAAAAACGGCCTTCCATGAGGTATCTATCTAACATCTCACCTGTTTTCAGAATATGCCAAAAAACTTTCACAAAATATTGGCCGGTTTCGGGTGGGAGACCGGTCCAATATTTTTCTTTTTGACATTATTTATTTTTGCGTTTAACCTGCGGCAAATAGAACATCCTTCCCAAACAAACCATGACGCAGGCAAATTCCTCAGACATCCTATTGATTGAAGACCACCACGAGGCCTATTATGCCTGGCGGGATCGTCAGTATAAAAATATGACCTTGGTCCACCTGGACGCCCACATCGACTTCGGATTCCAGGAAGTCAAGGAAGTCCCTCTGATCCTGAATGAAGCGAAAACGCTTTCCGAGCTCAAAACCCAACTGGAAAAGGCCGTTCTCTTCCGCCGGAAAAAGTTTGAACTGGAAAAGCTCACCCATATCGGAAATTATATCTATCCGGCCATGCGTGACGGGATCGTCAATGAATTTTACTGGGTGATTCCCGGGGACATCGGAGAATTCAGAAAGTGCCTGGGAATTCTGAAAAGGCTGCTGCGGGATTTGAAAAAAGAGGACCCCTGTCCGGTGGGTGCCCCCCCGCTGATACAGCCCGGTTTTATAAAGAGCCGGCTCTACGGGAGACCCTTCTATATCACCATCCTAGAGACGCTCCCGCGCCTGAAACGACCGGTCCTGCTTGATATCGATACGGACTTTTTAGTCATCGATTCTCTGAGAAGAGCCGATGCCACCATGCAGATTGCCCATCGCGAACCCTGGATTGGAATGGATGAACTCGCGGGGATATTCCGGAAGAAAATTTCCCAGCCCCGCTGCACGACCATTGCCTATTCGGTCAACGGCGGCTTTACGCCGATGGTGTATAAAACACTGGGCGACAGGCTTGCCGAGGGATTGGGTTACAGGGATCCCGCGCTGGCTGACCGCCTGACGGCCGGGGGGTGCTTCGAGAGTTTCCGGGAGGCTTTTGACAGAAAGGATTTCAACGAAGCCGGACAACATTTCCGGGAGGCCCTCCGGCTGAATCCTGCATATCGTTCGTCTGACAACAACTATGGGCCTCTTTACTTCCAGATTGAAAACTACCGGCAGGCGGAGAAGGAATGGCAGGGCATGCTGCAGGTGGACGGGTGCGACATCAACGCGCTGGCCGGCTTGGGAAAGATCCGCCTGGCCAGGAGCAAATACCGGGAAGCCAAAGATTATTTTGCGGCGGCCCTGCAGTCAAAGGCGAACCACAAAGATAGTCTTATCGGTCTTGCCGAAACCGAATTTCACCTGAAACATTATCAGGAAGCCGAAACCCTGATTGAAGTCTATGAACGATTGGATTCCATGCAGGGCTATTCACGGTTTCTTTTAGGTAAAATCCTGGAAAAGACAAAAAAGCCGCAGGCCGCGCTCGCAAAATACAAAGAGGCCCTCCAGCTCGGTATGGACCATATCGAGATCCTGATCCGGCTTGTCCGGCTCTCAAAACATTATGACCAAACCAATCTGGACAATCTCAAAAAAAGATGTCGGGATTTCCGTAAAACCTTTGCCCGTTTTCAGAAGAAGGCCCGGATGAAAAGGGGGAAGATAAATGAAATCAAGCGAATGGATGAAAAATTAGATAGACTTTTTCGTTGTTTTTAACTGGTCTCGACCGGCGAAAGATAAGAAGCGATGATTCGCGCCGGTCAAACGCTTCAGGAAAGCTGTGCCGAGGCTCGCCGTGCTGTATTACAGGTTGAACCTGCTCTTGTGGCACACTGGTTCCTGTTTGCCGTGTTGATCTGGCCTTTCCCACCCGTGATAGAGCAGCAGGCCAGCACCGCCTGCTCCGGATTGAGTTTGACCCGGGTAATCACCGGCTTGAACTTCTTTGTGATCGTCACCAATCAAAGCCCTCCTTCGTTGATAAAAAGGGAAAAGTCCGCGCACTCTCAGGATCTGATCGCACGGGCTGGAGCGCCGCATGACGCGCTTCTTCGATTGCACTGATTGGTTCCCCTGATCTGACCCTTTATAGTAGCGGCGGAGCAGCAGGCCAGGACTGCCTGCTCCGGATTAAGTTTGACCCGGGTAATCACCGGCTTGAACTTTTTCCCCTCAGCCATTGGAATTCACCCCCCCCCCTTTCTTTTCAACTCTTGACCGATGCCTTCCAGCAAGACAATGCAATCATGACCCCATCCAGACAAGTGTGGATTCATTATTTCACAACGTTTCTTACAAAATCAATGATTTTCTCATCCTTGACAAATCCGAGGGAAAAACAGGGCACCTGGTGAACAATCTTCAGGGTTAAGGAGACAATATGGTTCAGGCAGGTCCGATCCCAGAACGTCGGGAAAAGGGCGGGATAGAGCATCTTGAAGGCCTCTTTTTCAGTGAGCTTCCGGACGTCATTTTCGCGCGCATGGCGGATGATGAAGATCGCCTTGAGGGGGGCCTTTTCCCTTCTCGATTCGAGATAATCATCGAATTCACCGTGCCAGGGTGTTCCGTGGATGGCAGAGCGGCTGCCGGTCCTCCTCAGGATGATGCGGTCGTCGTTGATGATCGCCGCCTGGGAATGGTAGCGCCAGATTCTTGCCAGGGTGCTCTTCCCGGCGCCCGATTCGCCGGCAAAGAGAATGCCCTGACCGTTTACATCCCTGATGCCGACGGCATGGGTCAGGATGCCTGATTTTCGCAGGGCAAAGAAATGGAGGAGCAGAACCTGCAGAAAATCATAGATGATGTCTGTCGTATCCCAGGCGGGGGCTTCCTTTTTTTTGATCAGGAGATAGGCGTCAACATCGTCAAAATTCCTGTTCACCCGCATGATCTTTCGCTTTTCTTTGTAATAATAAGTCTCTCCCTGCTTGAGAAGACGCCAGTTTTCTCTGCCGTCGATGAAGTGATGGGTAATGAAGATGGTCTCTCCCGAAACCCTGGGGAGTCTGTCAACGAGATTGATTCGAATGCGGATATCCGGTTTTGCACGGCCCTTATAGAAAAAATCTGTGAACCGCTCTTCAAGCCTGATGCTCCTTTCTCCCGTCGTGAACCGCGCCAGCGGAAAGGGACTCTCCAGATGAATGATTGCGCCGGCAATCTGCAATAAAATCTCATTCATGAGAGGCTGCCCCGCTTTCCACATGCCTGTCCGAACCCTCCGATGGGGATATCTTTTTGTGAATCATGCTCGCATGGATATGGATCAGCTTCCGGGCCATGGGTTTGTCGACCGTTCCCGTTAGATGCTGGAAAGGGTAAAAGTAACGGAAGGGCAGTCTCTGATGGGGCGATATCCGGATTCCGTAATGTTCGGGATTCAGGAAGACCCTGTTTTTGGGAATGAGATAATAGATATTGAAGGCCGATTCCCTGTTGACGGCATAAGATGACCCGGCCAGAAATCCGATGGTGTCAAGGGCCTCCTCAACCGTTTCCGAGGGGAGACCAACCATGGTCTGGAAATAGATTCCCAGTTGCAGCTCATGGGCGTCCCGGATAATCCTTTTGATAACGTCCACCCGGGTTCCCTTATCGATAAAATCGAGAACCCTCTGGTTGATGGACTCCAGGCCGAAGCCGATCATGTCACAACCCGCCTTCTGGGCCAGCATCAGGGTTTCCCTGTCGAATCCTTCATCCAGCCTTGCCATGGTCCACCAGGTCACCCTGATCCCCTCTGCTAGGATTCTCTCTGCGACCTCCTTCATTTGCCACGGCGAGAACGTGGCATTGGAAATCAGGAGATGCTTCGCACCGCATTGCCTGACCAGCGTTTTCATATCCCTGATGACGAGAGCGGGGGCCTTTTCCCGATATCTGGGTTTGGGCAGCGGCAGATCAATGCAGAAAATGCATCGGTTCCAATAGCACCCACGCGATGTCTCCATGGTTAATGTGATGCCTTTTCTGGAGTGCTGATATTTTCCGAGGGGAAGACCTTTAAAATCTGGGGGCGGGAGGCTGTTCATGTCTTCGTCACAGACGGTTTTGCTCTTTTTCCATCGGCCGTGATCGCCATAAATGAGATTGGGGACTTCCGACAAGGGGCTGTCCTTTTCGACCGCCTCGACCAGCTTGAATAGCGGCGTCTCACCTTCAAAGAAGATCATGAAATCGAAAAGCTCAAGAAATTCTTTTCTCTTTTGAAGGGCTTCCCGATAAAAGGAAACCCACTGCCCACCGATCACGATTTTTATTTGCGGCACCGCCTTTTTTAAGAGGTATCCAAAGGTAAATCCCGCAATGACTTGCGAGGGCGCCGTCAGGGAAAAACCGACCATGTCATAACGGCGTTCCTGAACAAGGGGTAGGGCCTCCGAAGTGAAGAACGGAACAAAAGGATTTTCCTCCTCATCGGCGAGATAACGGAAGAGGATTCGGGAGGACAGTATCTTTTCCGCAAAGGCAAAACTCGATCCGGGGTTGTTTTCGAACTCGTATGAAAAGGGCTTCTGCAATTTTTCATATTGAAGAATGGTCCGATAATAAACTTTTTCCCTGATTTTTTTCTCCCGGTATTCCTCTGAGAAAAGGCGATTGATTCTTTTTCTTCCGAGATGATCAAAATACCGCAAGTTCAGATCGTGCTGTTCCGCTTGGATCCCTCTTGCCTTGAGAAAACCAACGAGGGCAGGGGTGCCGAGCGGCGGCACATTTCGATCATAGGCGGGAGGAATAAACAGACCGATTTTGCTCATTTACAATTCCTGATCGTTTCTTCGATCACATCATTAAGTCGATGGAGTCCATTTTTTTGAGAATTTAATGCCTCGGCTCTTGCCAGTTGACAAAAATATTCAATGGGCGCCTCGGCATTCCCTTTTTCCAATAAAGCGATCCCGGGGCACCACTGGCAAACATGCCACAAAAGACAGTTCCTGCAAGTTGAATCTGTCATAAATTTTTTGGCGACAAGTTTGGTAAATTGTTTGCGTCCCTCCATGATCTCACCTTGCAGAAGATTGATCGAAGGCTTTCTGACGGTCCCGCATAAAAACATATGGCCGTAAGGATCGATATGAAAAGAGTCGCTTCCCGCCGCGCAGCGAAATAATCGCGGGTTGGGGATTTGTTCCCTTTTACTTTTGGGTCTTTCTGCGAAATCAGCTTTCATTTTTTTCTTCGGAAAGCTTTTATTTAATCGATTATCGATTTCCAGAATATTATCAGGCGAAAGTCTCCAGCGACAGGGGGTCAGATCGCCGTTCAGACGTGCATGAATGGGATGACCGAGCCTCAGTTTCTGCCCCAGACTTTCCAGAAAGCCTTTGATATCGCCAAGCATCTCATAATTTTGCGTCAAGGCCATCGTTTTAATTTTAAAGGGGAGACCTCTCTCTTTCAGTCTGTTAATGCCGGCCAGGGCCTTTTCGTAGGATCCCTCAACACCGGATATCCTTTCGTAGGCTTCCTGGTCTATGGCATTGAGGGTCAACTCGATGCAGAAGGGCGGGAACTTCTTCAAGTAATCAGCCATGGCGTCGGAGATGAGTACGCCGCTCGTGAAGAGGGTCACGAGGAAACCTTTTTCCCGGGCATAGGTGTATATCTCCGGGAAGTCCTTTCTGCTGAGAGGATCGCCTCCGGTAAGGCCGAGCCAGAAGACGCCTTCCTCGTAGATCTTGTCCAGCAGTTGAATGACCTGGCCGGTCTTAAGCTCTTTGCCTATATCGTCGCGGTTATTGTAACAATCTGAATAACAGTAGCGGCAGTGTAATGGGCAGCCGAAGGTCAGCTCAAACTGGCATGAGTTGAATCGACCCTGGCGCCATTTTTTCTGATGTAATCGCAGGCTGAAGTTTTTGTAGGAAACATCCTTCATGGGTTGAACCAATTTCTCCGTCTATTCATCTTCATCGGATATCCGCTTACAAAATTCGGCTTCCCTGCGGCTGAAAGGATCGCAGGTGGCAAAGTTTCCGTCTTCCAGGTATCCGCGAGCGGGACACCAGGAACAGTATGGCGTGAGACTGCATGTCCGGCAGGCCCAATCATCGGGTGGTTTCAGGTTGTCAACCAGCCTCCTGATCTGTTCCCAGCCCTCGGCCAGAGAGCCTTTTAAAATTTTGTACTGCGGGTGATGGATCTCTATACAGATATTTAATTCGCCATAGGGGCTGATGGTCAGATCGGTGAAGCCCGCGCCACAGTTAAAAAGTCTTTCCATGTTCTTTTTCGGCGGCTTGACCGTTTCCCTGCGTCTTCCCTCGCTGTCGTATTCGTTGAACATTTCCGGATAGCATAATTGATTTAATCGATAGCCCGTTTCAGGAGAGATGCCATATTTCATGGGATCTTTGGATCGATCCACACGCGGGAGCAGTTCCTCGTCAAAACGGAAAAGAACGTCCAGACTTCGGGCGAAACGGCTGACCTTTACGACCTCCTTTTCATTGAGCTGCATGCCGCAGGTTTTGAGTCCCAGGGGTATTTTCCTTTCATGGAGGAGCTCAATGGCCTGAAAGACTTTATCGTAAGACCCCGGTTGTCGTGTAATTTTTTCAAAGATTTTTTTATCCATGGCGTGGACGGTGATATCGATCTTATTCGGCCGGAGGCGCGCCAGTTCGTCGGCCACAGGTTTGTCAATGAACGACCCGTTGGTGAGAATCACGATTTCGAATCCCAGTTTCCTGGCATGCCAGAGAATGGTCCATATATCCTGGCGAAGGAATACCTCGCCTCCGGTAAACCCCAGGTAAAAACCACCCAGATCCCTTAACTGCTCCAGGATGCTGAAAATCTCGGCTGTCTCCAATTCATGGCGGGAGCGGCCTTTTTTCTGTTCATCGGTGTTATAACAATGAATACAGTTGAAATTGCATCGGTAGGTCAACTCGAACATGGCGTGAAGGGGAAATCGCTTCTTATAGGCCTTGTCATTAATTCTTTGTGAGAACTTCTTATAATCCAGGTTTTTTATGGTCATAAAACTCTTTTCATAGCGATGAAAGAGGTGGAACCGTTGCTGTCAATGAAATGCTTTTTTTAAGTCATTGAGGCGATGGATTTTTTAAAGACATGACGACTCTTTTCAGACGATTCTTCAAAAAGAAAACAGTGCAGAGCAGAAACAGGTTTACCCTGCCGGCCCATGAGGTCGATTCCAGTTCGGACATCTCATGGATCCGGTTTTTTTTCCCGACAGCGATGACCTTACCGGTGATGCATTCCGCGCTTAAAGGTCCTTCCTCATGCACGTTTCTATCACCACGCGTGTAAATCTGCAAAACGTTGTTTTGATATTCAATCTTTGTAATTCGATGACAAATTGGTTTTCCACTGTCCATCTGAAAGACGATGATATCACCAATTCGTAAATGTTCGGCCGGTGTTTTCCTCACCAGGAGGTGGTCCGTCCAATGAATCAAGGGATACATGCTGCCCCCGGCAGTGGCATAGAGAAACCTATCGTTGTTTCGCTTGATCATGACCGGATCCCTTGATCTGTGCACGCCGCAGGGTGCCGCGATTTTTTATTCTGGTCATGCCTTACTGCCGCCATTTGACAGTAATATTCGACGGGTCCTTCTTCGCTTCCCGTTTCGAGGAGCGCCCGAGGTGGGCAATAGTAGCAATCCTTTCGCAAAAGGCACCTTTGACATTTTACTGTCATTTTAAATTTTTCGTGGAGCAGTCTGGGAAATTCCACATAGAATCCTTCGTGAAAACTTTTTTCCCTCAAGTCCGATGAATATTTGCGGCTCAAATGACAGAATTGCAGGTTCCCCTGGGGATTTATAAAAAATCGCTGCCGCCAGGCATTGCAGTGATATAAATGATCGGGAGGGCGGGGCAAGTCATCGGCGTCTCTGTCAACCGCCTGGCTTTCGGCAATCATGTCCGGATCACTGTTTTCTATGTTCAGGATTTCTTCCGGGGAAAGCCTGAAGCGGCAGGGGTCCCTGTCACCATTCAATCTCGCTGTGATAAAGGAATCGAACTTGAATTTATCTTTTCCCAGAAGATGTTCAGCCATCGCCTTCAAGGCAAGAACCTCATGCCGATTCTGCTTTAATCCAACCGTTTTGAGAATCAGGGGCATTTTTTCAGATAGAAGCTGGTGGATCGTCCCCATCGTTTTACGGAAGGAGCCAGGAATTTGCGTGACCGATTCATGGATCTCTTCTGTCGTACCATACAGGCTGATTTCAATGGAAAAAGGTGGGCTTGTCCGAAGTCCATCCAGCACCTCTCTCGTAAAAAGCGTTCCGTTGGTGAAGAGGCTGATCAGAAATCCTTTTCGTCTGGCGTATTGATAGATTTCCATGAAATCGTCCCGCAGCAGGGGCTCGCCACCAGTCAGGGTAATCCAGAGACAGCCTTCCCGATGAAGCTCATCGAGGCTTTCTTTCCAAGCTTTTGTCGTCAGTTCGTTTCCTGGGTTCGCACTTCCTGTGCAGTAGCAGTGGATGCAATGGAGGTTACATCGATAGGTTAGTTCGAGCTGACCATTAAGAGGCCTTTGGTATGCTTGCTTTTCTTCGAGGGTCTCAGCGAAGCTTTCGTAATTCAGCTCTCGCATGCTGTAATCGCTTTAATTTCGCTTAAGTCGATCAAAAGCGGATGCAGCTCCTTGTCCATTTCTGTGGGCGTGGCGTCAAACTCCTTCAGAAGCACCTTTTTGATCTTACCCAGTGTTTGTTTGCCGTTGATCAACTCCCAGACACGCGAGGCCGAAGTATTCAAGGTATAGATGCAATCGATTTCATCCGATGTCCGGTAAAGGGGAAGGAGGATCGTCTCATCCTCGATGACCCGGCTGATCACTTCAGGATTTTTCTTAAAAATAAGATTGTCTTCCATCGCTCATTCTTCCTTTTAAAATCATTCTCTAAGGGGCGAGTCAACATATCCCGGCCCACAAATGTAAGATAAGTATACCATGAAACGCCTCTTGCTGCATAGGCAGATTTTTTGAGCGAAAGTCATAAGGAAAATCCAGGATCTTGCGAATCGGTTTGTTCGTAATGACCAAGAAAATACGGCTGTTACAGGAGTTCTTTCCATAACGAAAGACATCAGGAGGCGCCGATCACGAGGGAAGCGTAATATGGGTTTTGGGACATTAATTTCTTGTGTGTGCCGATGGCTTCAAGGCGATTTTCACGCAGGAGAAAGACTCGATCGACATTCATCAGAAACTCCGTATGATTGGAAATGACAATGGTGGTCCTATTCTTCAACAGCAGCGGCAGCGATAAAAGCAGGGATTTACCGGTTCGTCCGTCCAGGGCGGAAGTGGGTTCATCCAGCAAAATGATATCGGGTTCCTTGACAAAGGCGCGGGCGATGCAGATTCGCTGTTTCTGACCTTCGGAAAGGGTGACGCCCCTTTCTCCCACCGCCGTCTGATAACTATTCGGGAGACTCGCAATGAAATCATGGATGCCTGCGTTTGTTGCGGCCCGTATGACCTCCGGCATGGCGGCAGAGGGGCTTCCGTACAGGATGTTCTCCAGGATCGTGCCGGTTAGAAGCCAGTTTTGCTGGGGAACGTAGCCGAGGCGTTCGCGGAGCGATCCCACCTCGTAGAAAGAGGCCGGTCGGCCATCGAAAAGGATTTCTCCGCGGGTGGGTTTATAAAAGCGGAGAATCAGGCTGATCAATGTCGTTTTGCCGTCGCCGCTGGCGCCGGCAATGGCAATGCGTTCTCCGGCCCGGATGGAAAAATTAATATCCTCCAGGATGGGGGCGTCTGCTCCGTAGGCAAAACACACCTGTTGGAATTCGATGTTTCCCTCCAGTCGTGCCACGATCTTGCCCTGCCCTGTGTTTTCTTCCGGAACGATGTCAAACAAATTGGCAATCCTGTTTGCGGAGGCCAGGGCGCTTTGCATTTCCAGATTTGCCGTCGCCAGGTATTGCGCCGGTCCGAAGACATACGCAAGGTATGCCTGATAGGCAAACAGCGACCCCAGACTCCAGTGGCCGACAATGACCCAGTATGCCCCGATGAACAGGACTGCCGCCCGGGCGATTCCGGGCATGGAGGTAATGGCCATGTTGGCCAGGGCGTTGACGGTCGATTGTTCGATGGAGATGTTCACGGCGCTTTTTAATGCCCCCACCAGTTTTTGAAGGGTCTTGCCTTCGGCAGCAAAGGCCTTGATCAGGCTGATGGAAGAGAGGGATTCCTGGAAATTGTCCGTGACGACTGCCTGCGTTTCCATACTTTCATTGGTCAGGGTGCGAAGCTTTTCCGAAAAATAGCGCACCATGATCACGACTCCCGGCAAAATGATGCCGATGATAATGGTCAGACGCCAATCGAGATAGAGGAGGAATATCAATCCGCCCAGGAAGCGAAATATGTTTTCGATCATGACCGCCATCATGCTGGAGAAGAACCAACTCATCCCCTGAACGTCCGACTCCAGGCGGTTCATCAGATAGCCGGTCTGGGTCTTATCAAAGAATGTCCTGGGATAATGGAAGACCCGGTCCAACAGCGTGGATTGGATATCGAGGACGACTTCCCGATCGAAGCGATCAAAATAATATTGCTGATAAAGGGTCAAAAGACGATCGGCCACCGCCAGGACGATCATGACCAGGAGGGTCCAGAACAGCAGCGGGAGCTGACGGTTCATGATGACATCATCAATAAGGAAACGGCCGATTAACGGGAGGGGAATACTCAGGGCAGCGGTCAGAAAAACCAGACCGATGCCGAAAAAAAACCGCCTCCTGAATTTTCTTAAAAAAGGAATAAACCGTCTGTAGAGTTCTTTGACGGTTTGCTCCGCAGATGCTCTTGATGCGGCAAATCGATCCTGCGTGCGCTTGCGTGCAAGGCCGTTTTTCAGGTAAAGGAGCCAATCTTTCATAGGTTCATGGGGACAACGGCATGAGTGTGCCTTGGCCTGTCATTTAGTGATTTTCATGCGATCCTGCGTAAACAATTTGAAAATTTGTGAAAATACTTCCCGTACGCGATCGATATAATATGATTTTGCAGATTCATGATTTTTCCCATGCCGCCGTTGGAGAAGGATCTGACGGGGCGGAAAAAAGGTCCGGGCAATGAACCCAATTTTGGCAAGAACGCCACGATTCATGGCCAGATAAACGAGGTAACTGCTTCCCCTGATCCGCCGGTTGTCGCGTTGCAGACTTAAAAAGAACTTTTCCCCCCAGGAGATGTCCGGTGGTTTAAGTCTCGCGATACAGTCATCAGGGATGCCCAGTGCCGTGTAATGTTCGACGATGGACAGGCTATGGTAAACGAATCGGGACAGGTTGAATCGCCTGCTTTCAGCTACGATAAAATCCCAGTCGAGGCTGCTTTCAAAGGCCCTTATCACAAAGAAGATGTCGCAGACAAGAATCAGGCGGTCAAAGGAATGGCCGATCCGCAGGGCGTGTTCGGACAGATAGATGATCATGTGTTCCGGGCAAAGCATCAGGGCCTGGCTGTCCGCCACTTGGGTCATTGCGGCCTTTTCCCAGAGCTGGTTCAAATCGATCTGCTCAGCGAACATAGTAGCGGGGACCGACGTATTGACCGGGTGCCAGTGCAGGTGGAGATTTAAGGGGGATGGATCATTTTTCTGGTATTCCAGGCTGGCCAGATAGCCAGCGGGGTTAAGGATGGCTTTTGCAACGGAACTGTCTCGGGAGAGGTATCCAAGAGAAGATAGCCGGTCATCAACCCTGAAGAGGTCCTCTTTTCGGACCATCAGATCCACGTCGGACATCCCTCGCATGGCAAGGTTCGGATAAACACGTTCCGCCAGAGCAATGCCTTTGAGAACAATGCAGGGGATGGCGGCCTCCTGAAGAGTTGCCAGCACCTCCCGCAGTTCACCGATGATCGATAGGTTTCGTTTCAGGTTTGTGTAGTATTGGTTTGATAAGTTTTTGTAGCTTTCCTGCGGGACCAGATTTTCAAGGTGATGTTTTGTGATGTTATGGAAAAGGACGGCGGAAACGCCTTCCCGCTGCGCCTTTTCGAGAAGTACGGACCAGTTGAGATCAGGGTCGGCCGTTGCCGTCCCGGCCCCTTCCTCCAGTGGAATGGATTTCACCTTCTCCGGTGCAAAGAGAATCTTCAGAATGAATTTGTCTTCCGTTGTCCAGGCCATTTATTCTTGTCCTGTCTGTTTCAACCATGACAGAGGTTCAGGGAATGACACGGGATTTATCCATGAGCCTTTCCCTCCCCCCCTGTGAAACTGTCCCCGTCAGACGAAGTTCCCACGACTCAGGGATGACCATCTTTATCTTATGAAGACCTATCCGAACCGGACACTCAAAGCCGTAAAGATAGGCTCCTATGAGAATTCGGAATGTCCGGTATGAGCAATGGAAAGCTGTTCTATTTCGTCCTCAGGAAAGCAGTGATCCAGTATAAAATTTCAATGAGTTCTTCTCATTTGTCAAGAAAAAATGGCCCCACAATGGGGTGTATGCCAACGGGCGGTTCCACTGTCATCGTAAAAAAAGTTTTCAGAAGGAGTTTTTAGCTTCTCCAGAGTTACAGAGGAATGGTGTCATGCGTGTCGATATCTTTTGTAATAGGTGCGTAAAGTTGTTTGAAGAGCATCCAGATAAGTGTATATGACCGGAGTAATGTAAAGAGTCACGATCTGAGAAAAAATGAGTCCCCCCACAACAGCCACACCCAGGGGCTGCCGAGATTCAGCACCTGCACCCAATCCGAGGGCTATCGGCAGTGTTGCCATGAGTGCAGACATGGTCGTCATCATAATGGGTCGGAATCGAATGATGGCTCCCTGATAAATCGCCTCCTCTGGTTTCATACCCTCTTTTCTTTCTGCCGCCAAGGCAAAGTCAATCATCATGATCGCATTTTTCTTCACAATGCCAACCAGCATGATCACTCCCACCAGGGCATACAGGTTGAGATCAATATGAAAGATCAGCAGAGTTAGAAGTGCCCCGAGTCCTGCTGAGGGCAATCCTGAGAGGATGGTGATGGGATGAATGTAACTCTCATAAAGGATGCCAAGCACGATGTAAATAACCAGTATAGCTACGAGGATCAGGATTCCAAGACCTACCATGGATGACTTGAAGGACTGGGCGGTTCCTTGCAAGCTGCCGGTAATCGTCGCCGGTAGAACTGCCCGTGCTGTCTTTTCCACTTCCGCTACAGCATCACCCAGTGATTTCCCCGGTGCCAGGTTGAAGGAGATGGTTACGGCAGGAAGTTGCCCAAGGTGATTAACGGTGAGCGGGCCTACGGATCGCTCCATGCTCGCCACAGTACTCAGAGGAACCAGGTTCCCCGAAGAGGACCGGATGTAAAGGAAGGAAAGTGCAGAAGGGTCCATCTGGTACTGGGGTTTCAATTCGATGAGAACCCGGTACTGGTTGTTCGGTGCGTAGATTGTTGAAATCTGACGAGAGGAATAGGCACTGGCGAGAGCATCCTCAACCTGACCGGCACTGAGGCCAAGGGCCGAGGCCTTGTCCCTGTCGATGTTGATATTGATCTGGGGGCTCTTGATCTGAAGGTCGCTGGTTACGTCCTGGAACCCCCGCAGTTCTCTCAGTTTTGCCTCAAGAATGGGGGCGTATTTGTAAAGGTCATCGATGTCCGGGCTTTGGAGTGTATATTGGTACTGGCTCTTTGTGAAATATCCTCCGATGCGAATCGTCGGCGGGTTTTGCATATAGACCTGGATCCCGGGAACTGTGGCAAGTTTCGGCCTGAGCTTTTGAATCAATTCATCGACACTGAGGCTGCGTTCATTTCGTGGTTTAAGCCGCATCATCAGACGGCCTGTGTTGGTTGATACACTGCTTCCTGACGCTCCTACGCTTGACATAATGGTCGCGACATTCGGATCCTGTAACGCAATGTCGGCAATTTTTTTCTGGTGATCCACCATGGATTCAAAGGATATCCCTTCCGCCGCTTCCGTAAAACTGAATATCTGACCTGTATCCTCACTGGGAAGAAAACCGGTGGGGGTAATGGAATACAAATAGATAGCCCCCACCAGGAAAAGGATGGAGATCATGAGCGTCATCAGTCGATAATTCAGGGCCCATTTAAGACTTCTTTCATAAGCACGGAGTAGTCCTGCAAAAAATCGCTCCGAAAGTTGATAGATTCGACTGTGGCTTGTCTCACTTGCGGGACGGAGCATAATGCTACAGAGCATCGGAGTCAGGGTAAGGGATACAAATCCGGAGATGAGGACAGCTACGGCAATCGTAACAGCAAATTCGTGAAGCAATCTTCCCACGATACCTCCCATGAATAAAACGGGGATGAAAACAGCGACAAGGGAGAGAGTCATGGAAAGTATGGTGAAACTGACCTCACCGGATCCGTTCAATGCTGCCTCCATTGCGCTCTCGCCGTTCTCCATATGCCGAACGATATTCTCCAGCATCACGATGGCATCGTCGACCACGAATCCAACACTGAGGGTCAGGGCCATCAGCGACAGATTATCGAGGTTGTATCCGGCAAGATACATCACCGCAAAGGTTCCAATGATAGATATGGGCAGAGCGAGGCTGGGGATGATCGTTGCGGAAAGGTTGCGGAGAAATAGAAAGATTACGGATATGACGAGAATCATTGCAATGAAAAAAGTGATCTGAACGTCTCGGACCGATTCTTTAATAGAAACGGACCGGTCGTACATGATGTTCAGGTTCACCGAGGCCGGGATCTGGGAACGATATTGTGGAAGGATATTCCGGATGGACCGGACCACTTCGACCGTATTGGTGCCCGGCTGGCGCAGGATTGCCAGGACAATGGCCCGTTCATTGTTGAACCAGGAAGCCACTTTGTCATTTTCAACACTATCGATGATCTCTCCCAGTTCTCCGAGTCGAACCGGCGAGCCGCCTCGATAGGACACAATCAGGGGACGGTAGGCCGCCGCATTGTTAAGCTGTCCCGTGGCTTGGATGGTGAAAGCCTGGTGAGTCCCCCAAAGGGTGCCTGTAGGAAGATTGACATTCCCCGACTGGATCGCACTGGCAACCTCGTCAATCCCGATGGACCTCGCGGCGAGTGCCTTCGGATCGAGACGGGCGCGTACAGCGTACTTCTGTGAGCCGAAGACCTGTACCTCCGCTACACCGCTGATCATGGATATCCGTTGTGCAAGAAGTGTTTCTGCAAACTCGTCAACGGTCGAAAGAGGCAGAGTGGACGAACTCAGAGCAATATAAAGAATGGGCTGATCCGCCGGATTCACTTTCCGAAAGGTTGGAGGAGTCGGCATGTTCTGGGGGAGCTGACTGGCCGACGTGGCAATAGCCGTCTGGACATCCTGGGCGGCTGCATCAATATTCCGATCCAGGTTGAACTGTAAGGTAATCTGCGCAATTCCGAGACCATTGATTGAGGTCATGGAATCAAGGCCGGCAATGGTGGAAAATTGCCGTTCGAGGGGTGTTGCCACGGCGGATGCCATCGTTTCCGGGCTCGCCCCCGGAAGATTGGCTGAAACACGAATGGTTGGGAAATCCACGTTAGGAAGTTCACTGACGGGAAGCGCTCGATAAGCAACAAGGCCGAAGAGGAGAATCGACATCATGATAAGCGTTGTCATGATGGGCCGGCGTATGAAGAGTGCTGAGATGTTCATGTATTAAAGTGTCAAGGGGCTCATTTAACAGTCACCTTGGCTCCTGGGGTAAGCCTCATTTGTCCGTCCGTGACCACCCGCTCGCCTGCTTGAATCCCCTTCAGGATGACCGTTTCTCCCTGAAGGGCGGAACCGGTTACAACGGGTCTCATTTCCACGGTGAGATCTGGCTTCACGATGAAGACATACTGTCCGGACTGGCCTGTCTGAATGGCCTGTGAAGGGACAAGGATTGCATCAGGTTCATTTGTGAGCGTCATGACGACCGTCACAAACTGGCCTGGCCAGAGGCGCTTTTCCCGGTTGGCAAAATTCCCCTTGAGGTTGATGGTTCCCGTTGCCTTATTGACATTATTGTCTACGAAAGTGAGCAGTCCTTTTTCGGGACGTTGATCTCCCGCTATCAAAGCATCCACCTTTAGTTTTTCAAGCGCCTGGTATTTTTTTACCGTCAGCAAATCTCTTTCCGGAATGGCGAACGTGACGTAGATGGGTTGAATTTGGTTGATAACGACGATCTCTATATCATTGGCTTTGACGATGTTTCCCTGATTCACTTTTAATGATCCCGTCCGGCCATCGATCGGGGAATACATGGAACAGTACTGAACCTGGACGCGATTGTTTTCCACGATGGCTTTGTCTGCCTTCAAAGTAGCTTCCAGGGCGGCCCAGTTTGTGCGCGCTTGGTCATACTGCTGTCGCGTTACGAATTGTTCTTCCAAAAGGGCAGAATACCTTTGCAACTCAACTTCAGCATTTTTTGCCTGGACGGTATCCCTGGTAAGATTAGCCTCTGCCTGTTTCAGTGTCTCCTCGTTAGGACGACAGTCCAGTTGAAAGAGAAGCTCTCCCTTTCTAACATCCTGGCCCTCTTTGAAAAAGACTTTTGTAAGCTGTCCGGTAATCTGGGTTCTCACCGATATGGTCTGATAGGCTTCAACGTTTCCGATGGCATGAATCTGAACAGGAATGGATTTCTGAATGGCTGAAGCCGCTATGATCGGAACAGCAGGAATGGCCTGTGGATCTTTTTTTGATGAACAGGCATGAAGAACGATCAAAAGGACAAAGGGGATAAATAGCCATTGGACCCGATGAATCATGAAATTTTTAAAAATAATCCTTTTCATAAAACCAGTTTCACCATTTCGTAGGATGCATTCAAGGTGTCATCACCCCCACAGAATCAGGCCGGTCTCCTGCTTGGATGCCAGTTTTGCATGGTAGGGCAGAACACGGATGCCGTAGCTGTAGGGTCCGTTTTCCCGGATGACATACTTCGTGGAAAAGGTGAGAATGCCGTCCGCTCCCTTATGCACGATTTTCAGCGGAACGTAGTCGGGGTCGGTGACGCTGCCCTTGCTATCCTTTTTACCCACGACCAGCTCGACGAGGATGTCGCCGGGCTCCAGCTTGCCCGGATCAATGCGCACCGTGATGTTTAAGGGTTCATTCACCGGAATATTATCACCGTGGATACCTTCCACCGTCACGTCCAGAAGCTTCAGCGAGGAAAACCGCATCGGAATCTTCCGTTTCCAGTCGGAGAGGACTTTGGCCCGAGCGAAGCCGTCCTGAGCCAGTTCCTGCTCTCTTTTCGCTGCTGGCAGGTACATGTTGTGATAGTATTCCAGCAGCATTCTTTCCGTATTGAATCTGGGAATCAGGGTCTCCATGGACCGCTTGATCATGGCAATCCATTTTTCCGGGATGCCGGATCCCTGCCGATCATAAAAGAGGGGAATCACGGTGTTTTCAAGGAGTGAATATAGAGACTGGCCGTCTTCAGCATCGGCATTCTCCGCCTCCTCGACATAGTCCCGCACGACCGGTCCGATGGTCCAGCCGTTGGTGCCGTCGTATCCCTCACACCACCAGCCGTCGGAGACGCTGAGATTGAGGACGCCATTGGCCACTGCCTTTATCCCGCTGGTCCCGCTGGCTTCGTAGGGCCTTCTGGGAGTATTGAGCCAGACGTCGGCGCCCTGGACGAAATGGCGGGCAATCCGGATGTCATAGTTTTCAATAAAGAAGATCCGTCCCCGAAAGCGCTCGTCTCTGCAGACATCAATGACTTTTTTGATCAGGCTTTTTCCCATCTCATCGTTGGGATGGGCCTTGCCGCCAAAGATGATCTGAACCGGGCGGGTTTCATCGTTGACGATACCGGCCAGACGGTCCAGATCGGAAAGCAGCAAGTCGGCGCGTTTGTAAGGGGCGAAACGTCTGGAGAAGCCGATGATCATGGCTCCGGGGGTGATCCTTGAATAAAGCTCCTCGCGCCAGGTCTTGGTATAGCTGTATTTTGCCCAGTGCCGGGAGAGGTGATCCCTCAATAAATCAATGGTCTTCTGTCTGATTTCGTAACGTGTCCGCCACAGGAGGGTATCGGGAATATCCTGGACCCGTTTCCAGCGTTCCGGATCGGTCAGATGATTCTCCCAGTTCATTCCCAGATAGGCGTCCAGGAGCTCCTTCATCCTTGGCGCCAGGTAGGACATGATGTGAGTGCCGTTGGTAATATGGCGGATGGGGATATCGGCCTCGTTGAACCCTTTCCACACATCACGCCAGATATTCCTGGAGAGCTGACCGTGTACCAGGCTTACGGCATTCCGCCGGTGGGTCATCTTGAAGGCCAGGATATTCATAAAGAAAGGCTTGTCTTCACCGCTTTCCTTCTGTCCCAGTTCCCAGAATTGTGATTTGGACATACCGGTCCATTTGATGAAGCTGCCGAAGTAATGCTCCATCAGGTCCTTGTTGAATCGCTCATTGCCGGCTTCCACAGGCGTGTGCGTCGTGAAGACGGTACTGCCGCGGACGACTTCACTGGCCTCGTCAAAGGAAAGCTTTTCTTCCGTCATCAGGGAGGCAATCAGTTCAAAAAGGAGAAATGCGGAATGTCCTTCATTGATATGGTAAACACAGGGTTTGATGCCGAGCCGCTTCAGCAGCTTGACGCCGCCCATGCCCAGCAGGATCTCCTGCTCAATCCGGGTGCGCGGGTCGGCGCTGTACAGCCGTGACGTGATCTTCCGGTCCTGAGGGGTATTGCGCGGCGCATCCGTATCCAGGAGGTAAAGCGAGACGCGTCCCACCTTGACTTCCCAGATGCTGGCATAGAGGGTCCGTCCCGGCAGTTCCAGCGAGATCTGCACTTCGTTGCCGCGATCGTCCTGGACAATCTGCACCGGCATGTTGGACAGATCGTTTTCCGGATATTCCGCAATCTGTATGCCGTTTTTATCGATGACCTGCCGGAAGTATCCGTTTTTGTAAAGGAGCCCTACCGCGACGAGCGGGATATTCAAGTCGCTGGCCGTCTTCAGATGATCGCCGGAGAGGGTGCCCAGACCGCCGGAGTAAATGGGCAGGCACTCATGAAGGCCGTATTCGGTTGAAAAATAGGCAATCGGCGACGACCCCTTGATTTCCGGGATGGATTCTATTTTTTTTGAGGCTTCCCGGTCGTTTACGTAGTCATCAAACTGCTTCATGATCTGGGTATAGAGGTTTAGGTAACTCGGGTTCTTCGATGCCTCCAGCAGTATTTCCGATGACAGGGTCTCCAGCATCATCACGGGATTGTTGTTCATCTCCGGCCATATTTTGGGCGACAGGGAGGCGAACAGGTCGAGAGCCTTGGGATGCCAGGACCACCATAGATTGTAGGCCAGTTCCCGGAGCCGCGAAATGGTCTGCGGCAGGGTCGTCACCGCTGTGAATGCCCGGAAGTGAGGCTGTGTCGATGCGGTGCCGGCAAAGGTATGTTTTGCCTCCGGCCGCCCGGCCGCCAGAGCAAGCTTTTCGGAGCGGTTTTCGGCAGCGTTCATGGCCTTTTCATAGGCTAGGAGATAGGCTTGGAAAAAGTCTTTCCAGTTGGCTTTCAGGGCTGTGGAATAAGCCATTTTTCGCCGCTTGCCGAACTCCGCATCATTCCAGGAGAGGAAATCTTTGAAGATGCCGTGGAGCTGGTCTTCAATGGTGTCTATCGGCTTTCCCTTGCGGTTTAAAAGAATAACCCCCCCATTCAGGCCGAGGGTGTGCTGAACCCAGAGCCCGAAACCGGCCTGGTCGGTGGTTACCGTCGGTACGGCATAGGCCGCGCTTTCCAGGGGGGTGTAGCCCCAGGGTTCATAGTAGGATGGAAAAACGCCCAGATCACATCCGGAGAGGGCCTCATAATAGGGCATATTGATCAGGCCGTCATAGCCGTTGAGATAGGCCGGAAGAAAGATGACATTGACTCGGTTCGGCGGCAGATTTTTGAGTCCCAGGCGATCACAGGTTTGCAGAATAGGATCGGACGCCTCGTTCTGAAGCCGGTGCGTGGCAATGGGGGGATTTCCCGGCTCCCACTTGCTGTAATCTCCCTGGAGAGCAGGGATGAGATCGGTGTGGCCGCCGATCACGAAGAGAAAGGCCAGGATGGATTCTTTTTCTCCCATCGTTTTATCCAGACGGCCCAAGGCCTTCAGAAACACATCGATCCCTTTGTTTCTGAATTCGTAGCGTCCGGAAATAACGATAATTCTTGTCTGCGGGGAAAACTCTTTCCGCAGGAAACGGCCGGCGGCGCTCAGCAGCCTTTCCCTGGCTTTCAGGGAGGGTGCCCTGTTCTCCGTGAGATCCGGAATATGCTCCATATCCAGACCATTGGGCGTGATGACATCGGGACAGCGGCCGAGGAAATTCTTGGCTTCCGAGGAGGTGATTTCACTGACGGTGGTAAAACAGTCCGCCTCCCTCGCCGCGGCAACCTCCATGGAATATTTCGCCGCGATATGCTGGGCGCTGGCCTCTCGCTGCGGAGAGATATGCTCCATGGCGGCATAGATATCCATGCCTGATCCGGCCAGGCTCCTGCCCAGGATCGTGGCATGGGTGGTGAAAACCGTTCCGATTTCCGGCACCTTCGTCTTCAGACAGAGAAGGCCGGCTCCGCACATCCATTCGTGAAACTGGGCAACGGCGGGTTTACCCTGCGGTCTGGCCAGGATATTATAAAGGGTCTCAATGACTTCCCCGCAGGCATAGCTGAACATGACCGGTTCCACATAATCCCACCCGCCGGCAATGGAATCCACCCCGTAATCCTCCCAGATCCGGAAGAGAAGCTGTTCTTTATTGTATTTTTTTCCAAAACCAACCAGAATGACTTTCGGTTCGCCGGGAATTTTCCAGCGTCCAAAACGGCAGGGAATCTCCTTGATGGCGACCCCCTCTCTGATCTTTTCCCAGAAGACCTCTTCCGTCTCTTCAAATTCAAGATTGGTTTTCAGGTCCGGTCCCAGAAGAACATATTGATCGCCATAGGCCGCGATGGCTTCCCGGAGCTTGCTCATGATCACCGTGTAAATCCCGCCGACCTTGTTGCAAATCTCCCAGCTGACCTCAAACAGATACCGGTCTTGATATCCTATCATGGATTACACCCCTTGTCTGATGACGGTTTCTTATGCAGCTGTCTTGAAAAATCATCCAGGATATTCATGTAATTAATATATGCGTCGTAGGGAGAAGGGTAGGGATTGAAGTATTGATGCACGTCCCCGTCGGCAGACCACTTGGTGCACATGTAATAAAAATGGTCAGAAGTCTGAAGCATCCGCCAGGTGTCCATAAGTTGCGGACTGTTTCGGCGGTAGACCTGTGGTTCCATTTTATAAAGTGTCTGGATGGCATCTGTTTGCATACCATTTCCAAGCCAGGCGGTCAAGTCTCTGTCCTCATCCGCCCAGGACAGGAAGTCCGGGATGTCCAGCGACAGGGAGGGTTCAAAGGTTGCTGCTACTTCCGAGGGGGTCTGGAAACAGAAATCGGGATGTTTCAGGATTTCCGCCGGGAATGCTTTAATAAACTCAAAGATACCCGTTTCCTGCGATTGATGTTCGCCGAAGGTCTCATAATCCATAAAAAGGTTGATGACCGTTTCCGCAGCATCCGTACGATGGAGCCAGCCGGCAAATTTCCTCGCTGTGAGAGGGTATTCGGGCCATTTCCGGTCGGAATAGCGGAAGGCGATATCATCGGAGAACCGATAGTCTCTCAGCAGGAGTTTCAGCTTGCTGCACCCCGCCGGCCGGTAAAGGGCATGGCAGCTTCGTCCGGCAAGAATCCTGTCAGCGCCTTCCGCCAGAATCGTCTTGAAATTCATCTTTTCGACGACTTTGGCCAGGTCATTGTTATAGATCAGTTCGGTATGACAAAAGGTCTTCGGTGTCTGGCCGAAAAGCGATTGAATCTTTTTTTTATGGAGCATCACCTGGTGTTTGAATTCCTTCAGGGAGAACAGAAAGGCAAGTGAATGGTAATAGGTTTCGCATAATAATTCGACGGATCCGGTCCGGACCAGCGCCTGAAAGCTCTCCAGGACATCCGGCCGGTGCCGTTCTATCTGATCTAGGAGGATGCCGCTGATAGAAAAGGCGATTCTGAATTGACCGGCATGCTGCCGGATCAGGTTGAGCATGATCCGGTTCGCCGGCAGGTAGCATTGATCGGCTACCTTATTGAGGATTTCCAGGTTTGCCCCCCCGTCTTCGTAGGCATGAACATGGTTCACATCGAAAATGGTGTAATGCCTCAGACGGCAGGGTTGATGAACCTGAAAATACAGGCACAGAGCAGGCATTTTCAAAAATCCTTCAAGACAAACAGGTGTTGTAAACGTTCAGAATCTTTTCGGCAGCATGTTCCCAGCGGATATGCTTCAATTCTTCACGCGACCTTTCCACCATCTCGGCGGCCAGCGACGGATACTTCAGGACGGCCATGATTTTACCGGCCAGCTCATGAACATCCCAGAAATCCACTTTGAGCGCATGCTGCAGAACCTCGGAAACCCCGGACTGTCTGGAAATAATGACCGGCACGTCGTAAAGCATAGCCTCCAGCGGCGAGATGCCGAAAGGTTCCGATACACTGGGCATGATATAGAGATCACTCAGCACGAAGACCCGCTCGACGTCATCCCCCTTCAGGAAGCCCGCAAAGTGAAACCGGCTGCCGATCCCCAGCTCAGCGACCCGCTCCACCATCCGGGGCATCATATCTCCCGCACCGGCCATGATAAAAGTCACCTCCGGCATTTCCTGCAAAACTTTTGCGGCTGCCTCGATAAAGTAGTCCGGCCCTTTCTGGAAGGTGATTCTGCCCAGAAACAAGACTACTTTCTGGAGGGGGTCCTTTTCAACACGGTAGATTCCACCCGCTTCCCGGCGGGTCACGGCGTTATGAACGACGGTGACTTTTTCCGGATCGATACCGTATCGTTCGATCATGGTTTTTTTCGTGTAATGGCTGACCGCGATGACATGATCGGCCGCTTCCAGGCCATAGCGCTCGATGTCGTAGATGTCCTGATTGATATTCTCGCCGCTGCGGTCAAATTCCAAGGCATGGATGTGCAGGATCAAAGGCCTGCTGCTGATCCGCCTGGCCTCGATGCCGGCGAAGACGGTCATCCAGTCGTGGGCATGGATGACATCGAAAGGGCGTTCCCGGGCAATGACACCCGCCACCCTGCCGTAACGAACAACTTCCGAGATCAGATCGGCTCCGTAGTCTCCGGAGATGGTCAGGAACCGGGAGCCCTGCGAACCGGATAACAGAGACCGGTAGCGGCCTTTGGACAGGTAGGGCCGGAGAACGGAATCAACGGAGCGGATGGACAAACCTTGGAAGACGGAAGGTTCTTCGAGATCAAGATCCGGGACGGCCACGCCGGATGCCGAGACCAGTTTCACATGCGACGGTTTCCCGTCACCATCCGTACGGGGCAGCACAAAAACGATTTCATGGCCCAGGTCGGTAAGGGCCCGGGTCATGCCGAAACAGGCCGTTCCCAGGCCGCCGCTCACCAAGGGAGGGAATTCCCACCCGAACATCAGAATTTGCATGGTTAATGGTCTCTTTGAGCGCTTTGAAACTTTGGGAAATGGTTCGCAGGTGGCGAATCCATTTCCCGGTTTTGTCAAGCCCTGGTCTCATCCAGAATCGTATAGAGCCGGATCAGTTCGCCGACACTCCAGGCCTGGGCAATACAGCCGTTCGGCTGGTGGGGAGGATCGCCGTCAAATATCTCCGAGACGCAGCCGATGCCGGCCGCGGTCCAATGCTGACGCAGGAACGAACGGATCAAACCCAGAAGAAAAAGCCTCGCCTTGCCCTTGTCTTCCGTTACCCTCAGCAATGCTTCACCAAAATGCGCCAGGAGCCAGGGCCAGACCGTCCCCTGATGGTAGGCGCCGTCTCTTGCGGCGCTGTCGCCGCCGTAATGTCCGATATAATGCGGGTCTTCCGGTGAGAGCGTCCTCAGGCCGCAGGGGGTCAGCAGGTGCTGCCGGACGCGCGCCACCACAGAAGGCCATCTGCCGGGATCGAGAGGTGAATAAGGAAGAGAAACGGCCAGAATCTGGTTGGGCCGCAAGGCATCGTCAAGACAGCCGTTACAGAAGACATCACCGAGATGCCCTTTTTGTTTTATCCAGAAGGTCTCCTGAAAGGCCTGGCGGAGCCGGGGAATCAGTTCCGTAAAGGACAACGCGCCATCGCCAAAATGCCGGGCCAGCTCATCGACGAAGCAGACGGCGTTGTACCAGAGGGCATTTATTTCCACGGCGTACCCCCAGCGGGGGGTCACCGGTTTTCCCGCCACGGTGGCGTCCATCCAGGTCAGGTTTGAGCCTTCATGGCCGGCATGGAGCAAACCCCGGTCATTCATAAAAATATTCATCACCGTTCCCGACATGAAGTGTCTGATCATTTTTTTCATCACCGGCCAGAGCTTTGTTTCGATCGTTTCTATCTCACCGGTGTACCGGAGCATCTGCTGAACGGCCCAGTAAAACCAGAGGGTTGTATCGACGGTGTTATAGGACTTCTCCTGAGAATGATCCGAAAAATAATTGGGCAGGAGGCCGTCTTTTTCATGTTCTGCTAAAGAAGCGAGGATGTCCATCCCGGCCTCGGGACGGCCGCTGCAGAACGTGAGCCCCGGAAGAGAGATGAGCGTGTCACGGCCCCAGTCATTGAACCAGTGGTAGCCGGCAAGGATGGCCGGACGTCCGGAAGGTGTTTTGATCAGGAATTGTGACCCGGCCGTGATGAGATTTTCAACATGGGTCCGGTCTTCCTGATTTTCGAACCTTTCCGCGATGGATTTTATCTGTGTCTTTTCCTGAATCCGCCGGTTCTGTTCCAGCGTCCAGATCTTTTTGAGTTGCTTTTCGAAGGCCTGTAAAGAAACAGAGACGATGACGCTGCTTTCCTCCGTTACAGGCACTTCCAGTATGCCCGGCTGGAACAGGTCTTCATGACCCTCATAACCCCGCTGCCTTTCGACGTCATATTCGAAGTTGTTATACCAGACCGGGGAGAAAGAAAAACGTGATTTTATATTGGTCTGAATATACAGGGGCGGCATCCCTTCGTAGGGCCGGATCATAAATCCGTTTCTGATTTCGGCGGCTTGGACATGCAAAAACGGATTCTGCCTGGAAAGGCCGTGGTATCCGCGGTAGGCCAGGAAGGGTCTTATCCTGAGCAGACCCGGAGCCGGGCATCTCTCGATATCGTATCGTAGCAGGAGGTGGTTGTGATCCTGGAGCAGCATGACCGACTTATGAACACATATCTTTCCCGCCGCGTAGGTGAAACCGGGATAACCATCGAGCTGAAACGAGGCAGGAAGCTGATCATTTTCAGGAAAAAACAGACCGGGATACTGGTGGCAGGAGAGGAAATATTCCCGACCTTTCGTCCGGAAGGAATCTTCAAATTTTGACAACAGAACATGCCTGCCGGGCGGCTCCTTCAGATTCACCACAAAAAGACCATGGTATCTTCGGGTATGGCAGTTCAGGACGGTACTGGATGAATAACCGCCCAGACCGTTCGTTTCAAGCCATTCCAGCGTTAAGGCCTGCTCACGGGATCGGGAGGATGAGACGTTGATGTTGATAGCCGGCATCCGCGAAAATCCCTTCATCTTTGCCTGCTGGTTTCGGACGTCAGCGCTGCAGAGGTCCTGACCGGACTTTTCCGTCAACGCATTAAGGGACGTTGAAAATTTCGACGCCCCGGGGTGGTTTGAAACTGAAAAGACTTTCGGATAACTGGCTGTTGATTTTGATGTTCCGGAACCGAATGCGCGTGACGTTGCCAAATGTATCTGTGAAACTGCATTGCAGGATCTGCAGATTGGACGGGTCGATGACCAGGTAGAGCTTATCGATGCCGACATCTGAAGTTTTTGGAATCAAGGTCAGAAGATAATGACCCTCCCTGTCGACAGCGTCAGGCTCTGAATATTTCATTTGAAAATCCTCACCCAGTTTCCCAATGCCGGAAAGAAATCGGATGATCACCTTTGATTTATAAATATTGACGGCATCCTGGACATAAACGACATGGTCTTCGGGGACATAGAGCCAGGCTTTCTGCGGATTGATCACCAGTTTTTTTGACTTGGGCTTCGCATAATCCCAAAGCATTTTCCCGGGGTTTTTAAAGTAGACCGTCCCCTCTTCCCGCTCCGTTTTTTTAATCGACTTGATGAATAGCTCCTGAACAAATTTTGCCTTCAAATCCTGCGTATTTTCATAGGTAGCCTGCATCTTTGACGTCAACTTTTCCAATGATATCATGTCCGCCCGCGTTGCCGGCGTTATCAGAAAAATCATAGAGATAGAAAAAGCTGCCACTTTATATAAGGCCGGTATCTGCCCAAAAACTAATAGAGACCTTATATTATTCAGGCTAAAAAGTTTAAAAAAGTGGCATGATTTTTTCAAGGCGTTCATAACTTGCTTCCCAGGGCGCATTAAGTGATAGAAATCATATGTCTGTAATTTATCTACTTGTAATTATTATGTTATTTTATTGATCCAACCTGGCGCAATGTGGTATAAAATCGTCGCAATTAAGCACTTACAATGGTTATCAACAAATATATCAACAACCTTTTCAACATGTCTGTGGATTCCAGCCTTAAGTCCACGGATAGAGGGAAATTTCCCAGTTAATGGTAGAAAATCCTGTTATCCGATCCTGATCCGCCAGCTAAAGGGATCTTCCTTTTCACCATATTGGATCTGTAGAATTTCATTGTATAATCTCTCTGTCATGGCACCGATTTTCCCCTCACTAATGATATGCAGATTCCCCCGGTAAAACATCTGTCCGACGGGCGACACGATGGCCGCCGTACCGGAGGCGAAGACCTCTTTCAGCGTGCCCTGAGCGGATGCTGCCAGGATCTCATCCATGGAAAGCGGCCTCTCGGAAACGGTGATCCCCCAGCTCTTCGCGATCCGGATGACCGAATCACGGGTCACGCCGGGAAGGATAGACCCTGACAGGGGAGGGGTAATCAGCTCATTGCCGATGACGAAAAAGATATTACTGGTGCCCACCTCTTCCACATACTTCCGTTCAATGGCGTCGAGCCACAGCACCTGTGTGTAACCCTGTTCCATGGCCAGCTTACTGGCATAGAGACTGGCGGCATAATTCGCGGCGGCTTTGCAGAAGCCGATGCTGCCGCGGACGGAGCGCACGTAATCTTCGGTGACATAGATTTTCGTGGGACTGAATCCTTCCGCGTAGTAGGCGCCGACTGGTCCAATCACAATGAAAAACAGATATTCATTGGCCGGATGGACCCCCAGGGCCGGTTCCGTGGCAATCATGGTGGGGCGGATATAGAGGGATGTTCCTTTCCCCTTGGGAATCCAGTCCTTATCCAGGAGTACCAGTTTTTTGATGGCATCCATGAACAAATCCGGATCCACCGTGGGCATGCACATTCTCTCCGCGGACAGATTCATCCGTGTGATGTTTTCCGTAGGCCGGAAAAGGTAAATCTCACCGTTTCTTCCCCGGTAAGCCTTCAGGCCTTCGAAGATTTCCTGTCCGTAATGGAGACACATGGCGGTAGGATCGAGGGATATTAAACGGTAAGGCTCGATCATGGCATCATACCAGCCGCGATCCTCATGATATTTCATGTTGAAAAAATGATCGGTGACTTTTTTTCCAAATCCCAGTTTGGATTCATCGGTGGGGATGGGTTTTCTTTTTTTCGGTGAAATCTCACGAATCTGAATTTCCATGCGCTAATCTCCCTCGTTCATAAAATAGTAAAATGAATAGTACCTTTATCATTAAATCATTTTTCGATCAAGGTTTCTGTACTGAACCGCCTCGGCCACATGGCTTGACCGGATATGGTTTTCATCTTCCAGGTCGGCAATGGTCCGGGCGACCTTCAATATTCGGGTATAGGCCCGGGCACTGAAGCCCAGTTTGTCGATCGCCATTTCCAGGAGCCGCTGGGATTCTTCATCCATGGGACAGTATTGTCGGATCTGTTTGTCCGACATACGGGCATTGCATAGGGTTTTCGGGTTGCTAAACCTTTGCATCTGACGGGATCTGGCCCGGTTGATCCGCTGCTGAATGAGGGAAGACGATTCTCCGGAATATTTTCCCCTGAGGTCCCGGTATCTCACGGAGGGGACGTCAATATGAATGTCGATACGATCCAGGAGAGGGCCCGAGATTTTAGCCTGGTACTGGCGGATCTGCTGGGCGGTGCATCGGCAGGCCTTATGCGAATCGCCGTAATAGCCGCATGGACAGGGATTCATGGCCGCGACCAGCATGAACCGGGACGGATAAGTGGCGGTGGTGGAGGATCTTGTGATGGTCACCTGACCCTCTTCCAGCGGCTGTCTCAAGGCCTCCAGGGCATTTTTCTTGAACTCAGGAAGCTCATCCAGAAAGAGAACACCATGGTGGGCGAGGCTGATCTCTCCCGGTTTCGGGGTGTGCCCTCCACCGACCAGGCCGGCGTCGGATATCGTATGATGGGGAGAACGGAAGGGCCTCTTTCCCACCAGTCCCCCTTTTTTGTCCAGCAGGCCGGCCACGGAGTATATCTTTGTCGTCTCAATCGCCTCTTCAAAAGAGATTTCAGGCAGAATCGTCGCCATCCGCTGGGCAAGCATGGTCTTCCCGGAGCCGGGCGGACCGATCATGAGGATATTATGCCCTCCTGCCGCTGCAACTTCCATGGCTCTTTTCGCCTGATCCTGTCCATGTATTTCATTGAAATCAAAGGGATAATCCTGAAACTTACCGAAAAGTTCCTCCCGATCCACCTGCACCGGTTCGATCCGCTTCCGACCGTGCAGAAATTCGATGACATCGGGCAACGTTTCTACCGGGATCACATCGATCGCCTTGACCATCGCCGCTTCCTGAGCATTTTCCCTGGGGACGATGATGCCCCGGATGCCCATGTCTTTAGCCTGAAAAGCTGCGGACAGGACGCCACAGACCCCTTTGATTCTGCCGTCCAGAGACAGCTCTCCCATCAGGAGGTAGGGCTGGACGGCGGACGGATCAACCACGCCTTCCGCAGCGAGAATGCCGACGGCAATGGGCAGATCAAATCCCGTACCTTCCTTCTTGATGTCGGCGGGAGCGAGATTCACCGTGATGTGCGTCCGGGGAAATCCATAACCGGAGTTTTTGATTGCCGCTTTGATCCGATCTTTGCTTTCGCGGACAACCACGTCGGGCAGTCCGACCGTCGAAAACTGGGGAAGCCCGGGAGAGACATCAATTTCCACATCAACGAGATAAGAATCAATCCCGATGATGGTACTGCTGATGACTTTGACAATCATGGAACAGAGCCGCTTCCTTTTTGTTCATGTGAATGATGATGGACTGCCGGGTGTTTTTGAACACCCGCTATGGGATAATAACTGAAAAAACCGCTTGAATTATTATAGAATAAAGTTATGAATCACAAGATATTTCTTTAAGGCCCTGCCGATGATGGAACAGGCTTGACTGAGAAAATACACTATGCTAAAGATAATGGAAATTTTTTCTGATCGTCTGCTTACCCTGAAAATGGCGGAAAGAGCGCCCCTTTATGACGGCAATATCCCACCTTGATGAAAAAGGTAAGGCCAGGATGGTCGATGTGACCAGAAAGGCCAGCACGGTCCGCACGGCGGTGGCCCGGGGAAAAGTCTTGATGCATCCGGAAACGGTTGACATGATTGAATCAGAAGGAATCACGAAGGGTAACGTTCTGGGTGTTGCGAAGATTGCCGGCATCATGGCGGCCAAGCGAACCAGTGACCTGATTCCCATGTGTCATCCCCTGGAATTAACGGGGATGGATATGCAATTCACCATCAATCGAGACCGGGGGGAAATTACCATTGAAGCGAAAGTCAGCACGGTGGGAAGAACGGGTGTGGAGATGGAGGCCATGACGGCTGTCAGCGTAGCGGCTCTGACCATCTATGATATGTGCAAATCAGCCGACAAATGGATGATCCTGTCGGACATTAAACTGATGACGAAACAGGGCGGCAAGAGCGGAACTTTGGTCAGGGAATCATGATCCATTCAGGGGCACACCATCGCGGGTTCATTCATGTCCAGTAAGATTTTTAAGATTCGACAAGCGTTATTGATTCCCTTTGCGATCAATATCGGTCTGCTGTTTATCCTGTTATGCCTGTCCATTTTCTTCAAGGGTTCTCCCATCGAAAGGATCGTGCTCACGGTGATCTTTATTCCGACCCTCATCCTTTTTCTCGAGGCGGCTAACCGTACCGCCACGATGGGCGAACAGGGTATCCTCCTTCGAAAATTTATGAGGGAGCGGGACCTCCGGTGGGAAGATATTACCCATGTGGGTTGCCTGATGATTCGCAAGAGGGTTTATCTGTTGCTGACCACCACGAAGGGGTTTCATATTCTCTCCAATGCCTACGATGATTTTTCCGCCCTGGTCAGAAATATTGTGGATCATGTCGGTATCGATAAATCCGAAGAAGAAGTGAGACACCAGATCGAAAATCCTTTGAAGAACTCATCCGATCTGGTTTCCATGTGGTTTGCCGTGATTGTGATTGCGGGGATCATCATCATGAAAATATTACCGGTCTGAAACAACACAAAATAGCAAAAAGGAATAGACGCTGCCATGATTAAGAAAAAACCTCACAAAACCCGTGTAACCAGGCAAAGAGAGCCCTCAACCCCTTCCATTCTTGAAGGCATTATTGAAAAAAAACTCGAAGACATTTCCACGGTGCTGTGTTCTCCGAGCGGGGGGAAAAGCAGGGTCTATGAGGATATTATCTTAATGGTCGAAAGAAGCCTTTTCAAAATTGCCCTGCGGCGTTGCAACCATGTGAAATCCGCCGCCGCCGCTTATCTCGGTATGAACAGGAACACCTTCCAGAGAAAAATAGCTAAGCTGGGACTGGAGGAGTTGAAGGATTGACGCTGCTCATCCTGAATCTTCCCCCCCTTCTCTTGTCGATTGATGGAATATGGCCAATAGAATAAAGCCGACGGTGTCCGATAAGGTCATGCAGCTCATGGAAAAAGGGGTCAGGATTCCCAGCCCCTTTTCTGTGGAGATTGGTGAGGATGTCTGCACGGAAAGGATTTCCGGCCAGGGTGTGACTTTTTTCAGCGGAACCCGGATTTACGGCAAGAAAACAGTGATTTGCGCCGGTACCTGTCTGGGGAGTGAAGCGCCGGTCACCCTCGTCGATTGTTTTCTGGGGCCCCATGTTGAATTAAGGGGCGGATATTTCAAGTCCTCCGTTTTTCTGGAAAAGGCCGGCATGGCCAGCGGAGCCCATGTCCGGGAGGGATGCCTTCTGGAGGAAGAGGCCAACGGCAGCCATACGGTCGGTTTAAAACAAACCATTCTTTTCCCTTTTGTGACGCTGGGAAGTCTGATCAATTTCTGCGACTGCTTCATGGCCGGTGGGACCAGCCGGAAAAATCACAGTGAAGTCGGCAGTTCCTATATTCACTTTAACTATACGCCCCACCAGGATAAGGCGACGCCTTCTCTGATCGGTGATGTGCCCAGGGGGGTCATGTTAAATCAGCCCCCCATTTTTTTAGGAGGTCAGGGGGGTCTGGTCGGACCGGTGCGGATCGGCTATGGCTGTGTGATTGCGGCGGGAAGCGTCTGCCGGCGGGATTGTCCGGAAGGCGGCAAGATATTGTGCGATTCAGGCCATCCCCGGACGGAAGGAGAATTTCATCCCGGGTTATACAAAGATATCGAAAAGAAGGTCTTCAATAATATTTACTATATCGCCAACCTTTTGGCGCTGAGGCAATGGTATCAACAGGTTCGCCGGATTTTTTTTCAAGGACAGGAACTGGGGGATGAATTGTATCAAGGGGCTGTGGAAACGCTGCAACGGTCCATCGAAGAGAGGTTAGCCCGCTTCAAGGCTCTCGCTGAAAAGATGGAGGCCTCCGTCACGGTCGGTCAACAAATCCTCAGTGGGGAGAGGCGTTCACTTCTCCTCCGCCGGCAGAAAGAATTCATGAAAAACTGGCCGGATATCGAAAGCACCTTCACCGCAGCGCAAGAAAAGGCGGTTGACCACAGCAATCGGGATGCCTTTCTTGACATCATTCGCCTGAAAGCAAAAGAAGCAGGGACGGATTATATCGACGTCATAGCAAGCCTCGATCGCCCGTCTGCGGCGAAGGGCACGGCATGGCTTCAGAACATCGTGGATCATGTGACCGGCAGGGTTCTGATGAACCTCCCGTCATTCCGGTATCCGGAAAGGATGGTTTAAGCAGGACGACATGATCAAGAAAATTTACCTTCAAACCATCGGACATCTGAAAAGCTGGAAAATTTATGTGGGCGTTGATCCGCAAAGGATTTCGGCGCCGGCCCTGGTCTTCTTTCCCCTGTCGACAAATGTTTTTTTCTGCGGCCTGGCCGGCATCCTGACCGTCAAGAAAACGGACAGGCCCGCCGATCCCGCAGCGAATGAGCATCTGTCTGTTTTATTTGAGAAGATCAGGAAACAGAATCTGCGGGAAATTCTTGCCGGGGTCATGGCTTCCGACCGTTACCTGGAGGGGCCGGATGCCCTGGCGGCCATGGAACAGGATATTCTGACCCTGAAGAGGGATGCTGTTTTTGAGCGTCTTTTTTTTGATCCGGCCTGTGCAGCGCGGCTGACCCATCTTTCCAAAGGGATGAATGTTTTTCTATCCGAAGAGGAAAATGCTCTTGAGACCCAGGCGGTTCGTTTTTCCACCGGTGATCTGGAAATCATCAACAGCCGTCTGGTTCAAATGAAGGATATCTGCTGGGCTTTGGAGAAAGATATCCTGGATAATATTGAAAGAATCGTTCGGCTGGCCGGTACTGAAAACCTTAAAGAGGTCACCCCCGCCGCATTCAGAAAATATCGAAAAATCAATTTTCTTTTGAATTGCCTTGCCCGTCTGGAGGTCCGGGGACGGGATTCGGCGGGCATTCAGTTGTCCTTTACCCTTCCGACGTCCCGGGATCTTGCGGATGTCCTGAACCTTCTAAAGAAAAAAGGTCTTTATGAAGATTTTCTCAGCAGATCTTCAGCCAAAGACCTGGTCAATGGCTCCATCCAATGTCATGAAGCCCTGCCCTATCTTTCCTTTACCTATAAAACCGCTTCGATTATCGGGGATCTGGGCCGCAATATCCGCGAGTTGAGGAACGCCGTTGCCCGGGATGCCGTCTTTCAGAAGTTTGCGAGAAAGGATGTGGTCTTTGAAACGTCCCTGTCCCATACGCGCTGGGCGTCGGTCGGTTCCATCACGGAGGATAACTGTCATCCCATCAACAATTACACGCTTGATGGGGCCATGAAGCATTATCCCGCCTATGGGGAAGGCCTCTGGTTGATCAATGTGGTTCTTAACGGGGATATCGACAACTATCAGAGGCTCCGCAAAAACCTGGAATCCGGTCGGGATCTGATTGCTCCGGAGGTGACGACGGATACCAAGATCATCCCGTTGCAGATCGAGAAATATCTTCTGGAAGGCCATGATCTGACCGAATCATTCCGCCGGGCCGTCCATGATTTTGAGGGGTCTCATGCCATTGCCATGGTCAGCAATCTGGAACCCTCCCGGACCTTTCTTGCCCTGAAAGGCAGCGGACAGACGATTTATGTGGGCATCACGCCCGATCAGTATATCTTCTCTTCCGAGTTATACGGGCTGGTGGAGGGCACCCCCCGTTTCCTCAAGATGGATGGTGAAAAACTTGCCGTTCCACAAGATCCCGGTTCGTCAGGCCAGATCCTTATCCTGAATCAGGAATCCTCCGGGGGGCTTTCCGGGATGGAATCCCTTTGTTACAGTGGATTGCCCTTTGCACTCCAGGAGTCGGATGTCAGGAAGGCCGAAATTACGACACGGGATATTGACCGCGGAACCTATCCTCATTATTTCCTGAAGGAAATCAGTGAATCCGCCCTGTCTGTCCGCAAGACGCTCCGGGGAAAATACCGGATTCGAAACGAAGCGGACGGTGGGAAACAGGTGGCCTTCAATCTGGGTCCGGACGTTATTCCGGAAAAAGTCCGACAGGCTTTTGTTCATGATAAAATCAGGCAGATCGTTGTGATCGGTCATGGAACAGCCGCCGTGGCAGGCTCGGCCGTGATGGATGCCATGGAACGATACCTCAAAGGCACCCGCATCAAAATCGAAGCAAAAATTGCTTCTGAACTGAGCGGATTTTTCCTGGAAGATGATCTGAAGGATACGCTGGTGATTCCCATCACGCAATCCGGTACCACGACGGATACCAATCGTGCCGTGGCGATGGCGGTAGAGCGTGGCGCATTTGTGATTGCCATTGTGAACCGGCGGCAATCGGACATCACCAGCAAGTCCGACGGGGTTTTTTACACGAGTGACGGCCGGGATATCGAGATGTCCGTCGCTTCCACCAAAGCCTTCTACTCACAGATTGTGGCCGGCCATATCCTGGCCCTTTATCTGGCCCAGCTGCTGGGGACATTGTCCGGTTATCAGATTGCGGAGGAACTGCACAGCCTGGAGCAAGCCCCGGACATGATGAATCGGGTGCTGGATCAGAAGGAGCAGATTCAGAATTCGGTTCGGAAACTTGCGGGGGAGAAAAAGTACTGGGCGGTTGTCGGCAGCGGTCCGAACAAGGCAGCGGCCGATGAAATCCGGATCAAACTGAGCGAGCTCTGCTACCGGACCATTTCCTCGGACGTGGTGGAAAATAAGAAGCACATTGATCTGTCCGCAGAGCCCCTGATCCTTGTCTGTGCGGCGGGAAACCCGGAAACGGTCATGGGAGACATTGTCAAGGATGTGGCGATCTTCAAGGCTCACAAAGCAGGCGTCATCGTCTTTGCTGATGAGGGCGACGACCGTTTCCACGCGATTGCCGATGCGGTGATTGACATCCCCCGGGCGGCGATGCCTCTGCCGGTCATTCTCAATACAGTGGCCGGGCATCTCTGGGGTTATTATGCGGCCTGCAGTATCGACGATGAGGCTCTGTTCTTCCGGGAGTTCCGAAGCCGGCTGGACCTGACAATGGTCGAGCAGGTGAAAAAAAATTATTCTCTCTATGATGGCATTTTCGACCGGCCGTTCCGGCGCATGATCGGTGAGTTCGCCACCGGTTTCAACGAGCGCCGCAATAAGGGATCCTTTTCCAACAGCGGCATCAAAACGATATCCGATATCGTGCTGCTCTTAAAATATGCCATGGGTAAACTGCCCCTCGAAGACTTCTGGCATGACTTCGGAGAAGGAGAAGGGATCTCTTCCCCAATTGATATGCTGGACATTGCGCTGGGCCATGCCGTCGATGAACTTTCCCGCCCCATTGACGCCATTCGTCATCAGGCCAAAACGGTAACCGTCGGGACCAGCCGGAAGGAACAGCCGCTCCGGGGGATCATTTACGACCTGTTGACGGAGCTGATATTTTCCACGAAGCTGCTGGTCAGCAAGAATGTCCAGACGATCAGCCGGATCCAGCCGGCGATCACCGCGATCAGGGGATATACGATTTATGATATCAATAACCTGGACAGTGAAGGCAATCCCGGGGATGGCTCTACGATCGCGATTCGTAAAAAAGGCGGTGTCTCTCTGCAGATGAGGTCCAGGACCGAAGGTTCCGGACTGCTGATGGGAACGAAAAAAACCATTGTCAGTACCGATCATGTTTACCTGGGGCGGGGGAAGTCGGACGGCGCTCCCATTTTGATCATTCCCCTTCTGGGAGACAAACCGGGGGTCAGAAGCCTGCTCCTGGTTCACATCCTTTTCAATGAAGCGTTGACGCTTAAAGAAAAGAAAGAAGTGCTGGGCTACCAGTACAGCGATATCCGCAATCTGATCAATGAATATAACCTGCCCTGGAATGACCGCTATCTGGAAAGTCTTCCCCTGGAGATGCTTCTGAGTGAGCCCTTGGATATGATTGCCGGACAGATCAGGCAGCTGATTGAAAAATCGCCGTAGCGTTGCTGACAGGAGCTTTGCATAACTCGGGAAACAGGGGTGCAAACGGTGAAGCCATATTTTGAAGTTCTGATGTCCTTTTCATTTTTTAAGGAGTGACCATGAAAAAAACGAAATTCATCTTCATCACCGGTGGCGTGCTTTCTTCCCTGGGCAAGGGGCTGGCGGCGGCGTCCATTGCCGCCCTGCTGGAAAGTCGGGGGCTCCGGGTAACCAATCAGAAACTGGATCCCTATATCAATGTTGACCCCGGAACCATGAGCCCCTTTCAGCATGGGGAGGTTTTTGTGACCGACGACGGGGCGGAGACCGATCTGGACCTGGGCCACTATGAACGCTTCAGTTCGACCTGCATGGGAAAGGGTAACAACCTGACCACCGGTCAGGTTTACTTCTCCGTCATTACCAAGGAACGGCGGGGAGACTACCTCGGAAAAACCGTTCAGGTGATTCCGCATATCACCAATGAAATAAAAGACTTTATCAAAAATACCGCCATGGGCTTTGATGTGGCCATCGTGGAGATCGGCGGCACCGTCGGCGATATCGAGAGCCTTCCCTTTCTGGAGGCCATCCGGCAGTTCCGCAACGAGGTGGGCCGGGAAAACGCCATCTTCGTCCATCTCACCTGGGTGCCCTTTATCAAGACCGCCGGTGAAGTGAAGACAAAACCGACGCAGCACAGCGTCAAGGCCCTCCGGGAGATCGGTATTCAGCCCGATATTCTGCTGTGCCGGACGGAAAATTTTCTCTCCGACGATATCAAAAGCAAGATATCCCTCTTCTGTAATGTCGAGGTGGCGGCCGTCTTCACGGCCAAGGATGTGGGGTGCATCTATGAAGTGCCGCTCATCTATCATCAGCAGGGCGTGGATCAGAAAATTGTGGATCTCCTGAATATCTGGACCGGTCGGCCCCATCTGGAAGCCTGGGAGGATGTGGTGGAGAAGATGACCCATCCCGCTCAGGAAGTTTGCATTGCGATCGTGGGAAAATATGTGAATCTGACCGATTCCTATAAAAGCCTCAACGAAGCCCTGGTGCATGGCGGGATTGCCAACAACTGCCGGGTAAATCTGCGTTTTGTGGATTCCGAAAAGATTGAAAAAGAAGGGCTGGGCAATCAGTTCAATGGCGTGGGCGGCATTCTGGTACCCGGCGGATTCGGGGACCGGGGCATTGAAGGCATGATCACCGCCGTCCAGTATGCCCGGGAGAACCGAATTCCCTATTTCGGGATCTGCCTGGGGATGCAGATGGCCGTCGTGGAATATGCGCGGAATGTCTGCGGCATGAAAAAAGCCAACAGTACGGAATTTGATCTGCAGACACGGTATCCCGTCATTGATCTGCTGCCCGAACAGAAAACCCTGACGGATAAAGGGGCGACCATGAGGCTGGGGGCCTATGCCTGCATGCTGGATCAGGCCTCTCAGGCCTATGCGGCTTACGGGCAGGAACAGATCAGCGAAAGGCACCGTCACCGCTACGAATTCAATAATGATTTTAAAGAGAAGCTGATCAGCAAGGGATTATGGATGACCGGCGTTTCCCCGGACGGGCGCCTGGCGGAAATTGTGGAACTTAAGGATCATCCCTGGTTTCTGGGTTGCCAGTTTCACCCGGAATTCAAATCACGGCCGACAAAGCCCCATCCACTATTCAGTAAATTTATTGAGGCATCCCTGAAACACCGGTCAGAGGCCTGTTGAATCGCAACGATATCATATGATCATAAGTCTAAATGCCTGCTGGATTCCCTCTGGTGTTGACCCTCGTGATGCAATATGAAGAAAACCCTCTCTGGATGCACCATCTGCGCCTAACCTGCGGGGAGCAATGGCCACGGAAAACCATTCCAAGCCGAAAAACCGACTGCCGCGGATGATGCACCTGCTCCGGCGTATTCGTCCCTCGTTCCTGCCGGTTACCTACCGACACAACCGGGTCGTGCTCTTTCAAGAGGGCCACGGCTTCTTTCACTCGCTGCATGCAGCACTTCGCTCGGCGGAACGTTTTATCCTCATCGAATACTACCTGATCCGCAATGATCGTACCGGCACCGCCCTTGCCGCTGAATTGGCAGAAGCGGTCAGGCGTGGTGTGCGTGTCCTGCTGATTTATGACTACATCGGCTCCATCGAGACCCCGGCATCCTATTTCAGAAAAATGGCACAACAGGGCATCGAGCTGATTCCGTTCAATGTCCCCTCGTTGAGGCGCGGTCTGCACTGGTTCGACAAGCGCGACCACCGCAAGATGGCCATCATCGATGGCACCCTGGCCTTTTTGGGTAGCTTCAACATCGGTGATGAATATTCCGGACTGGCGGAAGGAACGCATCGCTTCCACGATGTGGGCATCAGCATCGAAGGCAGCGCGGTGTATGAGTTAGTGCGCATTTTCTCTGAGACATGGCGGATGGAACGGGAAGAGCTTCCCTGGCTTTCTCTCACCGTCGACGATGAAAATTCGCATTCCCGATGGCGTGGACAGGGAAACGTTGTGATCGTCAGCGGCGGCCCTCACCATCGCCGCTCCTATATCCGGAGAGCCTTCCTGGTCAATATTGCCTCTGCTGCGAAGGAGATTCTCATCGCAACCCCTTATTTCATTCCCGGTCCCCTGATCCTGCGTTCCCTGCTGCGGGCTGCACGGCGCGGGGTACGAGTGCGCCTGCTGCTGCCGGCGCGCTGCGATATACCGCTGGTGCGGCTTCTGGGGCGCAGTTATTATGGTGCGCTTCTCCGGAAAGGGATCGAGATCTGCGAAATGGAGCATGAGATCCTGCACACCAAAGTCATGCTGATCGATGGGGAGCGGACGGTCATTGGATCAGCCAATATTGATCAGCGTAGCTTTCATCGTAATTTCGAGATCAACCTCATCATTGACAATGAGGCGTTCGGCAGGCAGATTCAAAGGATACTCTTGGAGGATTTTAAAAATTCCCGGCGGATCACACTGGACGACCACGAACGGCGGGGGATGATGACCCGTATGCTGGAGAAAGTGATTAACCTGTTCAGCTGGTTTTTGTAGGCGATACCAATACCCCACCACCTCAAATACTTACTGCAAACATTCCCAAAACGACAAAAACATATTTAAAGTTATTTGCGACATACAGTGGTCGTCCTGCCCTTGATTGCACCAATCAGCCATGTTAATTTACGTCCTATAGTTCGATAAACAGTTCAATCAGTTCTTCGTGAATTCAATCCTATGGGGAGTAATGCATGACAAAAGATGACCTCATTTCTGCAATAGATAAGGCAAATAATCTTTTTAACAAAATATCGAGTGAATATGCAGATATGACAGGCATGGAAGGATATTTAGTTCTTTCCTCTTTATACGGCCAGTGTTGGCTGACAGATGATCCATTAACAATATTAATAGATTTTCCCGCTATGATATTTGAGTCAGAATATAAAGGCAAAGTTAGTAAGCTGCCTGAAACCATGCAAGACCTTGAAACACAGCTAAAATATGCTTCCCGGGGAAAGATGAAAAAGGAGATCCAGGAGAAAATTAAAAAAGCATCACTCAATTTGAAGGCCAATCTGAACAAAATAGAATTTAAAGGGAACACTTTTATCGAGATCAGATTCAAAAGGCCGATATTGGATCTTGTATTCAAACTGAAAAAAGATCCGCTTGTCTCACAGGTACATACCCCTCAATCTCAGGCGTCTATACGGATCGTGCTGGGCACACTTGAAGAATTGCATCAAAAATAGGAGAACAATAAAATGGCCGCGGTGTGTAGCGTCAGTAAGACCGGTTACTTATTTTCTATCCTCCTTTCCAATTCTTTTTGCCACTTCACCCATGTTTTTCATATTACTGATAAGGACCTTCTTCAGCTCTTCGGGTTGGATAATTCTAATGCAGGGCAGCCACGCTTTCAGGGTGTTTATGATTTAGTTGAGCGGGCGGTGCACGATGGTGGAATAGCCTTGCCAACGAGAAGCTCTTTCAGAAAGCGATAAAGCTGCTTCGGAAAATATTGATTAGAGCAGGAATTACAGATGCTCGACGAGTCGGTACATCGGATCTCCGATGAATCCAGCTTACCATTTTTAGTCTACTACCCAACCGTCATCAAGCATGTCATCGAAACTCTTGTAAGGCAGTTTATCACATAACTTCTTTTCATTTTCAGATAAGAAAAGGTTAGCCAGCAGAATGACAGGCTTCACGTCCCTATCAATGAAGTCATAGAAAAGCAGAGCAAGCTCTTTTTGTTTACTGGCCTGACGTTTTAACGGAAGGTAGGGAAACCATGGCCAGGTCTTAGTATTTGTCATTTTTGTCTTATCTCTATCTCTTGAGCGCATATCACATCCCCTCATAGATCTGTGTCAGATCTCCGTTAATGAAGTATGCTGACAATAAAAAAATAAAAACCCGAGCTAAAGGGCACGGGTTGTCAGTTATCATATTTCATTGTTCCGGCCTTTAGCACATTTATACAGCGGAGCAAGTAGCTAAATAAATCACCGCTTCTATTTATAATATCCATTATGCTTAGAAAATCAAGAAAAAAGAAAGATTTTTAGCGAATTTTTTGCTTGCGGATATGGCTACAATCCGTAATCTCCATTTCTGATATTCACTCACTACTGAACAGTTGTAGGTGGAGACGGTGATTCCGGCCGTTTGGCGCTCTTGAAAAATTAGTAATCGTTTTTTTTATTACGGACAACTTCCTCTTCTAAGGAAGAGAGATTTCTCAAGTCTTCCAGTAGACACAACATTTCTACAGGAAATCAACAGATGTCATTAGTTTTTCAAATCAAATAATATTTTTCGAAGGTATGCCGATTCCGTATAAATCATATCTGTTTATCAATATACCTAATTATTCAATGGATATTTGTTTGATATTTGATAGAATGAGAATCAAATAGCTTTAAGGCAATAAGAGAAAAACGCAATGAGCTGTCTCCCACAACATGGTAGAGTCAATTGTACTTTGTGCTACGATGCCACACAAGTGGTATTCAATCGAACGAAACAAACAGAAGGAATTTGGCGGATCACATACAATCCTCTTGCTTGGGGAAATCCAGAGGCCGAAGTAGTTGTTCTTGGGTTCTCCAAAGGCCCAACTCAAGTCAGGTCGTTGAAGAAAACGAAGACGGCGCACGACGAAATTGCTTTTAAAGGAAGTCGCCTTAACGTTGGCAAAATTCTTGCGCACGTAGGCTTGCTTGAAAAAAATGACGACAATAACGCCCTAAAGAGCTCTGTTGATAAGGCCATTGCAAACAAAACCGGGCGTTTCCATTTTGGCTCATTTATACGGTGTACGGTAGAACAATACGATATAAAAGCAGCAAAATGGAAAGGGTCAGGCGGTGGCATGCTCGATAAGTTTGTTGATACAGACTTTGGCAGAAAGGTATCTCAGCAATGCACTTTACGTTTTCTCGGCAATCTTCCACCTCAAACTAAGCTTGTCATTATGTTTGGCTTAGGTTCAAAACAAAATTATGTCCAGGCAGCTTTTAAACTGTTAGAAAAAGCCAGGCCAAGGCCGGGCGAATGGATCTGGATAAATAAGGTTTCATATACAGACGGGAGAATCACAGTGGTACATGTGGAACACTTTGCTTCTCAAGGTGCTCTTATCCCAAACTGGTTAGGGGAAAACAAACATGATCGGAGTTATTTAGGCGATATGGCAAGATCAAGCGTAGCGCAGGCATTAAGAAAAAATGCCTAACAACCACATCAACTTGGGTCGGCGTATAGAATCAGTCAGACCCGTTAGTTATTTTTCAATCCTCCTCTCTAGTTCTTTTTGCCACTTCATCCATGTTTTTATATTACTGATAAGTACTTTCTTCAGTTCTTCGGGTTGGATAATCCTGATATGGGGCAGCCACGCTTTCAGAGTGTTGATGATTTCTTCAAGACTGCCTACCTTGAATGAAACAACGATGGTTCCGTCCGCCCGTTTCTCCTTGATCTCCTGTTGGGGATAAAACTTGCGGCGCCGGAAATAAGTGGCGCAGGATGCATCGACTTCAATGATGACTTCAATATTCTTCTCCGACGAAAACCAGATGTTGGCGCTCTCCTTGAGCATTTTATCCACCTGTGCGGGTACACAGCGGAAATTTTTACTGAGGGATTTGAAGTCCTTGATCTTATCCAAGGCGTATCGTTTGAATTTCTCATCACAGAGGTCCTTCCCCACCAGATACCAGAATCCGTCGAAGAAACAGATCCGATAGGGCTCAATGTTCACTTCATAGGGTGAAAAGACTTCGTATTGAAATGTCCCTTGACGTTTTTCGCGAATGGTCTTGATGATCCGGTTAAACATGCGCTTATCCAGGATCACGGAATCATCGATCTTGATGAAAACCGGGGAGGTTGTCACATCCTCGTACAGTTTGTTAAAGATGTCATCCGCCGCCTGCTGGAACGGCTCGCCAAGCTGCCCGACGAGATTTTTGATGGCAATGACCAAGGCAAGCTCCGTCTCATCAAAAACCTCGAAATTCTTGAAGAGGGTCTTGTCGATCTGGTAATAGCCACGGGACAATTCTCTCAATGGAAAACCCGCCTCTTTTAGCAATATGATGTCTCTCTGAATTGTCCGTGGAGTCATCTGAAAAGACTGGCTCAACCAGGTTGTGGAAACCTTCTCCCTTTCCATGAAGATCTTGAGGATCTGACCCAGGCGGACCAGTCTCATCTGCGTGCTTCTGTCACGGCTCATCTTTTGTCCTCTCCCCTCCTCTAAGAAAAAATAACGTCCCGAAGATAATGCGACCTCCCTTTGTCGTTGAGCCCTTTCATTATCAGCAACAATCCCATAAAATCAATGCAAAAAGAGGGATAGTTATTCTGTGCTCCATTGAGTAAGAACATCAAAGGTCTACTTAAATCTAATTTAATTACTAATCGGACACCTGCTTATGATTACAGATAGAGTCTCCATTATTTTTGGCGATAAAAAGTCGCACTACAGTCTGATTAATAAAGCAGTCAGGATTATACAAGACACCTATCAGGGTGAATTTACTGTCAACGACCTAACGTCTCTGGATGCATTCTCGACTGAGGAAAAAGAATGTCTGAGAAAGATGTTTTCTCCCAATATTACTGGACTGCATGCTTGGGAACACAGCTTCTACCTTCAAGAAGATGTTTGGAAGTACGAGCAAGAGGACGAGGGTTTTGATTACAGAAGAACAACGGAACTAATATTGCTGCTCCTGAATACGAGCACGACTTCGATAGGTGAAAAAGTCTACACGAGTGATTATCGGCTCATAGAAAACCTCTGGCGTGCCTGGAACAACTGGTGGGACGATGAAGTAGGAGGAATCCGGGTAAAGAATCGAATATATGAAGTTGAATTTGATGTGATAGAATTTCTGTCTAATAATCTTAAAACGAGAGTCGGTGATTCTTGCGAGTTTAATTTTGAGTTTGTTAAAGCCTTCATGGAAGCAAAATCCGATTATCACACAAAGCGACTTCATGAAATTATAATGAAAGGGAAAGAGTCACAGTCATAATTCTTGATAACAAATCCATCCCAGGCCCTCTTTTGAACTTCATGGAGAGGAAAGCCTGATTCCTTTAATTTCCATGAAGATTCTGCGGATCTGACCCAGACGGATCAGTTTTGTGTGTGCACTCCCATTATGACTCAGCACCTGTCCCTCCATTTTGAATAAATCATGGAAAAATCTCCCATTCCAACAAATAATACGACATTCCTATGTCGCTGAGCCCTTTCATTATCGGCAACAATCTCATAAAATCAATTCAAAAGAGAGGAAAGGAGGAAGAATAATGGAAGCAATCATTCAAGGACAATTGGAAGGGATAAAATTCGGGGCGCTTCAAATCCACGGTCATGTGGCCGTCATCCCTATAATCAGCACAAACGGTTCCGGACCAGACTACCTGACTATGAAAGAAGCGATGGAGGCCCACCTGCTCATGGTTACAGAGGTGACGGAGGGGGGCCAGGTACCGGAGCTAAAGGTCATCAACCGTGCGGACAAATCGGTACTGCTTTTAGACGGCGAAGAACTGTCCGGTGCCAAGCAGAACCGAGTGCTCAATACCACCATTCTGCTGAAGGAATTATCGGAAACACTTATTCCTGTAAGCTGCACCGAGCATGGACGCTGGTCTTACCGTTCCCCGCACTTTGAGGAATCGGGGCACATTATGTCGGCCAAGCTCCGGAGGATCAAAAATGCCTCCGTACATGAAAACCTGAAAGCCGCTTATAATTTCCGGTCCGATCAGGGGGCCGTCTGGGACGAAATCGAAGTTCAGGCTCGCATTAATAAGGTCAGTCCCGTCACTGGGGCTATGAAAGATGTGTTGGAGGCCAAGAAGGAAGATCTGGATGAGTTTCTGGAACACTTTCCAGCCATTACCGATCAGAACGGTCTTCTGGTTCTGGTGAATGGAGAAGTCGTCGGCCTGGACAGAATCTCGAAGACGTCTGCCTTTAAAACGGTCCATCCCAAGCTGATTCGGAGCTATGTCATCGACGCCCTGACGGAAATACCGGTAATGGGAAAAGAAACGCCCGGGGAGAAGGCAGATGCCTTCCTAAAGAAGATTCTCCAATGCACGGAACAGAAATTCGACTCTGTAGGATATGGCCAGGATTACCGCTATGAGGGAAAGAAGATTGTCGGTTCCGCCCTGGTGCATGAAAGCACGGTGATCCACATGGCTTTCTTCCAAATCACGGAAACGGAAAAGGCCGGCCTTATGTCACCCGTCTCCCGCAGAAGGGCATACCGAACAAATCAATAAAAATTGAGGTTAAGAAATGGAATTATTAGATCGTTATGAAGCATTGAAACAAAAGGTCATTGATCGGAAGGAACCGTTTGACCGATTCATCACCTTACTGGAGGGTGAGACCACCTGGCTCACCACTCCGGCGAGTACCAGGTACCATCTGGCTGAAGAACAGGGTCTTCTTAAGCACAGCGTTGGGGTGGCAGAAACCCTTTTGCGTTTCCGTGAAACGTTGGCCCCGGCAATTACCGAGGAGACCTGCGTCATCGTTGGCCTGTTTCATGATGCTGGGAAACTGGGGATGCCGGGCAAACCGCTTTATCTGCCAAATGATAATGATTGGATGGTAAAAAACAGGGGGATACGCTATAAGATCAATCCTGATGTGGTGGCGATGGGACTGGCGGTTCGCAGTCTCTACCTTGTAACCCAATACATTCCTCTCACAGATGACGAGGTCCAGGCCATTGCCTATCATGACGGCCAGTATATCGATGACAATAAAATCATCGCTCACAAAGAGGAACCCCTGACCCTTCTCCTTCACTGGGCAGACTACTGGACGGCACATATTTATGAAGAAGGAAGGGATAAGGAGGGAATATATCGTGAAGGCGCTTGAAACGATTAAATCAATTTTTGAGAGTTGTGCAAGTGACATGAGTTCGCTGCCTCCAACGGCGTTGTACAATGAAGGTTGGATGCTCAGGCTGTTACTGGAATGGTTTTCTAAACAGCCAGCCTCCGGTCATCCCCTGGATTTTACTGAAGGGTCTCGTTGGTATTCTGAGGCGCTTATTCCATCCGCTTTTAAACCTCGAAATCGGGGAGACAGATTAGCCGAGTCATGGACACATGTGGATGGTGTGATCGGACATTTTAGAATTGGCAAGAATAGAAACACGGATCTAACAGTGCCTCCGAACGCCAACACACTCAAGGTTCTGGAAGCAAAGATGTTCAGCAGACTGTCCGCCGGTACGACGCATGCTCGATATTACAATCAGGCCGCACGAAACATTGCATGTGTCGCAGAAATCTTGAAAAAGGCGGCGGATGAAAACAATATGCGAGTAGAGATGAGTACCTTAGCTTTTTATCTCATTGCACCAAGTTCCCAGATACAAAGAGGCATCTTTGAGGATAATCTCTCAAAAGAGTCTTTAAGCAGCGTCGTTAAACGAAGGGTCGATGAATACGATGAAGACAGAAGTGAATGGTATCAGGAGTGGTTCTTGCCCACACTTGAAAAAATAGAAATCAAATCTATCAGCTGGGAAGATATTTTATTACATGTAAATAACGTAGATTCTGATATAGGCAATGATCTGAAACTCTTCTATGATAGCTGCCTGAAATATAATAGGTTTAATAAGTTGAGCACAGTCTCTGAAATAGAAAATTAGAATTGCCGCACCTCAATTCTAAACAAAAATTTGAGGACTTATAGGTTGTGTAATCGACCGTGTATCTTCCTATTATGCGCTAAAATATAATGGAGGGCATATGCCAAAAGTGCCAGCGCATCATGCTGCCGAGGATGATGAGGATGAACTCGATGAATCAAGGCAACACCCAAATCCCGCAGCCCCACCATATGGTCGTTTAATTGTCAAACGCAATGGGCATAGCATCACACGGCAGATTCCCAAACCGATTGTATTAATTGACACTCGTGAAAAAGATCCATTTGATTTCAGCAGATTTCCTAATTGGATTGCCGAAGAAAAAAGACGGAAACTCGATGTGGGGGATTACAGCATACAGGGCATGGAAAAAGTTCTTACTCTGGAACGAAAATCGCTCAGCGATCTAATAACAACCTTAATACAGCAACGGTCACGCTTTTTCAAAATGTGCGAAAAATTGGCGCAATACCGGTGGCGCGCCTTATTAGTTGAAGCAAGCTATGAAGATATCAAGTCGCCATATGATGAGGAATACAATACACTGGCTCACCCCAACGCCGTTTCAGGCACTCTGGATGCTTTAGAAGCTCGTTTCAGTATCCCCGTAATTTATACCTCTCAATACCGACCACTGGCTGAAGAAAAGGCCGCAAGCTGGTTATCAAAACATTTCACATACTGGTATTTGGAAGAAAACGGATTTGGTCGGGTTTTACAAGAGGGAGACCTGTAAAAAAGGAAGTCCAATATTATCAATCAGAAACCTATGCTACGATGATTCTGTTTAATTAGACTTTCAGCTTCGAGGGCTTCCAGAAGAATCTTATGTGTGATTCTTCCCCTATCCATGAAGCTGTTTTTATCTCTGGCTACTTTAAAGTCACCCGGCGTTAGATTGTTCATCCTGCCGAGCATGTTTGTTATCGACTCAGGTATCCTTTCGTCAGTTAAGGGAGAAAGGAACATCTTGTAAAAAGTCATGCATCCGGCCTGGGAGAGATAGCGGAATTCGATTTTATGGCTGAACCTTCTCATGGAAGCGCTGTCAAGGTCTGTCAGGCGATTAGTGGTGCATATCAGGATACCATTGTATTTTTCCATCTGGGTTAGAAATTCATTGGTAAAACTGATTTCCCATGATCTCATCGCCCTATCGCGACTAAAAATAAAGGAATCCGCCTCATCGATAACGAGCACGGCATCATCTGACTCTGCCCGTTCAAACATTGCCCTGATTTTTCTTTCTGTCCTGCCTATATAGGGGTCAATGATGTCGCTTGCCCGCTTGCAGAAAAAATCTCGATTCAGTTGCTGGGCAATATATTTTGCCAATTCACTCTTTCCCGTACCCGGCTGACCATAAAATAGAAGATTCATATTCATGGGTCTGCTTTTGTCATTTTGCCGAAGGTAGCGGTCGAATTCCGTTAGCTGCTCCATCATATCAGTAAGGTTTTCCTGTACGTTCAAAGCATCAAGCGAATATTGGTCCTCGATCTTGTCTTTCTTTATGGGTCGGTGGCCGTCATGAGCAAGGGTTAGATGTGCTTCCAGGAAACGGATAATGGATAGTTTATACTGGATGTGTTCAACATGCGGATACGTTTCCCGTGTTTTCTGGATTGCCAGGTCAATAACACCGGCGCTGACATCATATTTTTTTGCCAGGTCCACGACCTCTTTGGTGTTAAAGAGCTTCTTTTTCCTGTTTTTTTTCAGGATCGATTCCCATAGCTGGACCCGTTGCCGACTATTGAAGGGCTTGAAATGAATACTGTAGGCAAAACGTCTTTTTACTGAATCTTCTAAGTCGTCAATGGAATTTGTAATCCAGATCATGCGGATACCGTTCTCCTCAAGGAGTTGATTCAACCACCCCTTATCCTGTGTCTCTCCCGTTCTTATCCATGACCAGCATGTATTCAAAAGGTTATCCGCTTCATCCACCACGATCACTGTATTCTTCTGCTCTTTGGTCATATTGCAACAGGCAAGGATGGCGGTCCGGCGAAAACGGGATTCGTTCTCATTATTCTTGGCAATTTCATATCCCGTCAATTTAAGTTCCTTGATGAGGCCCTTCGCATAGCTTGTTTTCCCTGTTCCCGGGGCGCCATAAATAAGGATATGTGTAGACTTTAGAGGTTTCTTCTTTAGGAGATTGAGGACATGGATGGTTTCATCGTTCTCGATCATATGCATGGCCAGGGGAATTGTTTTCAGGGCCATTTTTTTATAGAAGTCACGGGATAAAACCTTTTCCGATTGCTTTAGAAAGAAATTAATGAAGTCGGTTGAGATTGCGAAGTGACGGCCGTCCGCTTCTAAAAACTTAATCCTGGACAAAGTACCTTCAAGGATTCTTTCGAGATCGCTGTTATTGATCTCAAGCATTTTTGTCAGATATTTCCTATTGCCAAAATAATGTAATGCTAAATGATTTGCAAAATATTTTTCAGGTTGTTCCCATAGAGTGATTAAGGCACTGAATGTAGCAAACTCGCTCTCATGTTCCGTCAGATTAAACATTTTCTTTAATGTTGAAATCTTCTTCTCAATCAGGGAAGCCCCATGACAGGATAAGGATTCTTCCTGCTTTTCCAAAAGATTGTTTATCAGCGAAGTCATGTCCGGAATGACGCTTTTATCCATATCAATCAACAAATCCTTCGTATAATCAACGACATATTCCGGATCAAGGTTGCATACGTTGGGATCGGCTTTGATCTTGTCGCATTTTTTACTATGGCTGTGTTCCACCATATAATGCAGTAAATGTTGGATGTCAGATCTCAAGACCCACAAGAGAAAAACAAGGGTCTCCCTATCATAAACAGGCCTGATCGATAAAAGCCGCTTCATATACCCGGCACATTTAAACAAAGCAAATCGCTCATTTTCATCCTGCAGTTTAGCCCGTGTTAAATCTTCGGACGGCACTATATTGCTTTTTCGAAATTTCAGCACGATAACTTGACCTCCTTGTATCTTGTGTAACTTTCGTTTATCATGCTACTGTTTCATCCAGGTGAACGATAATATTTTGAGTAGGAAAGCGTGGATGAGAAAATTAAAATAAACAGAAGTTACGCGGAAAAGCTGATCAGTATTTGTAGGGTTTCTTTTTCCGGTGAGAGTTATTGAATAATCACTCCCCCGTTTCTTCTTCCTGTCCCTCTTTTGCATTGATTTTATGGGATTGCTGCTGATAATAAAAGGGCTCAACGACAAAGAGAGGTCGCATTATTTTCGGGACGTCATTATGAGCAGACCGGTGGCAACATGACAACATATGCAAATACATTTCTCAGCAAGTCACGCTATATTAGAGGGTTGCAATGCCAGAAGTCGCTTTATCTATACACATATCACCCTGAACTACGGGATGAAATTACCGAAGATCAACAAACTGTCTTTGGAATCGGGACAGATGTGGGGATATTGGCACGATCATTGTTTCCCGGCGGTGTAGAGATCCCCTTTGACGGCTTATCTATCCCGGAACAACTTAGGGCAACAGCTGCCGAAATCAACAAGGGGACCCCTATCCTTTATGAAGCAGCCTTACAAGCTAATGGCATCTTTATTAAAGCTGATATTCTGAAAAAAGGCGAGGATGGATGGGAAATATACGAGGTCAAATCAGCCACTTCGATAAAAGATCTATATTTTCAGGATGTGGGGGTGCAGTGCCAAGTTTTGAGGGGCACCGGATTGCCAATATCAAAAGCCTATGTGGTTTTTATCAACAATCAGTATGTCCGTCATGGCGACCTTGATATTCAGGCTCTCTTCAATATCCAGGATGTTACGGAGGAGGTACAGGCAAAAGAAAATGAGGTCGCACAAACGGTCCTGGCATTGAAGCAGATGTTGCGGGGTCCCTGTCCGGAAATTGATGTGGGCACTCATTGTGATAATCCTTACCCCTGTGATTTCAAGGGTCACTGCTGGGCTGATATCCCCGAACATTCTGTTTTGTATCTCAAAGGCAGGGGCGGATATAAACTATATAGCCAAGGGCTCAAGTTGATACAGGACGTTCCGGTGACTGCACTGTCTGAAGCACAAAAGATGCAGGTTATGGGAACCTTGGAGAAAAAGGATTTCATCAACAAGGAAAATATCAAATCTTTTCTGCAGACCCTGCACTATCCGTTATGTTTTCTCGATTTTGAAACAATCATGTCGGCGATCCCTCCGTTTGATGGCGTCCGACCCTATGAGCAGATCCCTTTCCAGTTTTCCCTTCATATCCAGGAGCAGGAGGACGCCGAAGTGAGACATTACGAATTTCTTGCCGATCCTTCCAAAGATTGCAGGGAGAAACTTCTTAAGTATCTACTTTCCCTCATTCCCGAGGATGCCTGCGTCCTGGCATACAACATGTCTTTTGAAATAAAGTGCTTAAACGATCTGGCTTCCTGGTTGCCGAAATACCAGACAAGAACTGAAAATATAATCGGTCAGTTCCGGGATCTCATGAATCCTTTCCGAAGCAGGGATCTTTATCTTCACCAGATGAATGGATCATATTCCCTCAAGACGGTATTGCCCGCCCTGATACCGGAGATGACCTATGAAAATCTTGAAATTCAAGAGGGTGGCATGGCATCAACGTTTTTTCTGAAACTGGCACAGACTCAGAACGAGGAAGAAAGAGAACGGCTCCGGCAAGCTCTTCTGGATTATTGTGAACTGGATACCTTGGCGATGGTGAAAATCCTGGAAAAGCTCAAGATGTATGTTCTCTAAAAAACCACAGCTGGAATTAATTATTGCATAAATTCCGGCAAGCATGCGGCTCAGCATCGGTATATGTTTCTGGTATACAGTTCTTTCTGAAATATTTTTTTCTAATTCAACCCGGCTATTCAACATGTCTTACCAAAATCAGAAATCGTAGGATTTCAATTTTGAATATGATAGAGATAAAAGCAGTGTTAACCAATAATGAACACCTTTAAACTGAGAACATATGGGCGTTGACTTGTTCAGGGTAACAGGAAATAAGTCAATTCATTTTAATTGGACTGCACACCACAGCTTTTACCGACCGGGCATCTGTCTTGTTAAGATAGTGAAAATAATAGAGCCTAATAGAATCATTCGCCTGTCTGTGTTGCCAATCCAGAACATGATTTTCCGATTTTAGGGAATCGAAGAAGCCTAAAACCGCAACCTCCTGATATTCCAAAGCTGAAAATTCGTTCCTTCTTGCATAATCGAGAAACCGGCTGACCCAATGGCCGTAGAAAGGCACATTCTTAACCGGAGCCAGATTCTTTTCCAGAAGGTACTTTTGGAACGCTGGCAGTTTATCATCGAGCGCTGTTCCATTTTTTCCACATTTTACCCACTTGGTTTTTGGTCTTTATTACCACAAAATCCCAATGGTGGAAACTCATTTATGCTTGATTTCATGTTGTAATTTTTCTTTTTATTTTTTTTCAAATGAAGTAGGATTGCACGAAAGTATGAAAAAAACCCGTCGGATATATTAATTGTTATGCCCAAGATTATAAAAGATATTTCCTATCCTTTCTTCATGTGATATTACATTAAAATAAGATAAGATTGCGTTTAGGAGGTTGTGGCATGGAAACAAAGCTAAAAATGGTCTATTGGAAAAGCGAAAAGTTCTGGGTAGGAAAACTCCTCGAACATCCAGAAATAATGACACAAGGGGAGACGTTGGAAGAACTTGAAGATAACATGAAGGACGCTTACTCGCTGATGACAATGGACGATGTACCGGCAGAGCATAAGGTTAAAGAACTTATCTTCGCCGTATGAAAAGAAAAGACCTCATCAAAAAAATTACATCTTTTGGATGTATTCTCCTGAGACACGGACACCGGCACGATCTTTACAGCAATCCTAAAACCGGTAAAAAGCAACCTGTACCAAGGCATAATGAAATAGACGAAGCCCTCGCAAAGCATATAATTAAAGAATTGACATAACAAAGGCAATCCACCGGACGCTCGTTCCTCGCGCCGGTGATCTTTTTGTTATGGTAAAAGATATGAATACCAAAGAACTATTAAATCTGACATCCCGAGGTACGATCTGGGATCTCGGTAACGAAATGCTTTATCGACTATGCCGGGACTACCCCGACCACAAATCTGCGGGAGTGATCACTGCCAAAGTATGGCTGATAGGCCGATCTTACGCGGCTGCCATAGAACGAGGTAGGAAGATCGAAGAAGACGGTGATAGTTTCTATGAATCGAAAGTAGTTCCCAAAATTCAAGCTTCGCACTTAGATGAACACTTAGATATGTTGAGGCAGTTCAGTGAAATCAGTTCCGAAAGTATCCCTATGATCCTGGGAACACATAAATACCTTACGGATCTCTTCGCAAAGATATCTGGAAAAGATAAGAGGTCTTTGGCATCAAAGTATCTCCATTTCCACTGTCCTGCCCTTTTCTTTCTATACGATTCCAGAGCAGTAAGGGGTGCGAGGGTGTTGTATCCGAGATTCAGTTCGGAACTACCAACTGAGAAGGTCGATTATGAATATGCGAAGTTTTTCTTGAAGCTGGTTCAACTGCGTGACGAGATTCACAGAATGGAAGGCAGGCTTTTGTCTACCAGAGAGATAGACAACATTATGATTAACATAGGGTCATAACAAAGGCAATACAGCCGATCGCTACGCTCCGGCTGATTTTTCGTTATAGCTAGACCAGAAAGTACCACGAAAGAATAAATGGCTATTTTTGAGGTGCCACTTTGAGCAAAGAAGAAATTTCAGTCGAAATATTATTCCCATCGTTTGACTGGAGTGATGCGAAGATTCATGTTGCGCAAAAAGCAGGAGATACTAAACCAATTGATGTATTTACTCGCAGCTCTGATGAATGGCAAAACGTATGGAATGGTGCATTTCATAGTAATCATTGCTGGAATAGAAAATATATATTCTCAATGATTGAACTACCAACTCAACCTGATTGTTGGCTATTTGGCGGAATTTTTGAAGTGCTTTCACATAAGCCATCGAAAAATCAGGGCAATGACTGTATATATTATGAAGTTGAGTTATCTGACCAAGGAAAGGCTTTAATTGGACGGCTTAAAATACACTGGGTTAAAGACGCACGAGCGAAAGGACGCAAGCCGGAGACCATGTTGTCGAGCATGAGGGTCGCTGAAATACTTCCTGAAATATATGCTGGTGAAGATTTTCATGGGTATGCAAATATAAATCACAGTTATGCAGTTTTAGAAAAATTGTGGCTAGATTCTAAGCCGGATTGGGTGTCCGCGCTATCACATTGCCAGGGAGTATATTTAATAACTGATACCAAAACGGGAATGAGGTATGTAGGTTCAGCTTACGGCGAAGAAGGCATTTGGTCGCGTTGGGGTAAATATTTTCAAACAGGCGGGCATGCACATAACAAACTTCTAAAGAATCTCCTTTTGGGCAAAACTGATGGAGTTGATTATGCTAGAAAGTATTTTCGAATTAGCCTTTTGGAACAAGCATCATCCCGTGACAGTGAGCAGTATGTGATTCAGAGGGAAAGCTATTGGAAAGAAGTTTTGCTTACCCGTGGAAAATTTGGACTAAATGAGAACTAAAAAAGCTATAACCAAGCAATCCAGCCGATCGCTGCGCTCCGGCTGATTTTTTCGTTATGGCAAAGGAGGATCGATATGGATGAGGGTAACAAGGCGACACTTTCACTGAGAGCAGCCTATGCATTTGGTATTGCCCACAACCTCGATAAGGACATGGTCGCTATTCGCGACATGGTTATTGAATGGGACCTATCATACACTTCCTCCCTTCGTCGCGGCTACATAGTCGATCTCTTTGAGAAACAAGGCATATTCGAAGAATTCAAGAGCTCGTACTGGCCATACGGCAACACGCCTGACGGGGAAAGGAAACGGCGACGCTATCTTAAGATAAAGAGACAGTATGAAGATTTCCTATCCGGACGAGACTCAAGTTCGGAGGAAGAATCGGAAGACCAAGAAGAAGATCAGCAGTTTGCAGCAGAATCAGACCTTCGTGATTTTCTTGCCAAGAATCCTGACCGTATCGAAAAAGGGCTACGTGTTTACAAAGTAGCTGACCGAGTTGGAGTTGAGTTTCCTGTTGATGGTGGATTCATCGACATTCTTTGCGTAGATCAAAACCAATCATATGTTGTTATAGAACTTAAGGTTGGCAGAGGCCGGAACAAAGCAATAGGGCAGCTATTATACTACATGGGATGGGTGGACAAGAATCTTGGTAATGCTCCATGTCGCGGTATGATAATAGCGAAAGAGATTCCCGATGACCTTGTTCTGGCCGTTCAGCGCGTTCCGGGTATCTCACTGTATCGTTACAACCTAAGTGTTACAGTTGAGCCAGTCACTGCAAAGCCATAACCAGCAAATCCAGCGGACGGCTTTCAGCCGCCGCTGATCTGCACGTTACTCTCTTTCGATCCGCAATTTTCATTTCTAAAAATCGATCACCACTGAACACAAGGCGATACCGAGCCTTTTGCAAGCCCCATCCGCTGTTCAGTAAATTTATAGAGGCGTCCGGGAATCATCGCTTCAAACCTTCAAACATTAAACCGGAAGGAGATGATATCCCCGTCTTTCACGATATAATCCTTGCCTTCCAGGCGAAGCCGGCCGGCTGATTTTGCATTCGCCAGGCTTTTGCCGCAGGTCACAAAATCCTCGTAACTCACAACTTCCGCCTTGATGAAACCCCGCTCGAAATCTTCATGAATGGCAGCGGCTGCCCTTGGCGCCCGTGAGCCTGCGGG